>Ga0181418_1000014_pt1 | contig 48688 bp, 71 predicted proteins | sample 41SPOviralmetaG_FD_130143 | JGI IMG/M metagenome (GOLD analysis project Ga0181418, IMG submission 130143) | Marine viral communities from the oligotrophic San Pedro Time Series (SPOT) site, San Pedro Channel, CA, USA - 41 SPOT_SRF_2013-03-13 | ecosystem: Environmental > Aquatic > Marine > Strait...
GTCTATGTCATAATCATTTAACCCATAAACATCATACAACCATTTTCCTTGCTCTGTGATAATATGATTTATGTTTACATGAACTAAAGGGCCTTTGACAAATTCTACTTCTATCTTATCTGAATAATTATATACATTACTTAAATCTTTTAAATTTTCTTTAAAAACATTATATTGAATTTTATCACAATATTTTAAATTACTTAATAACTTTTCAAAGTTTTTTTCTGGATAAAAAATATGAGAAGTATTTGTAAAAGCATAAAGTTTAAAAAGATAATACACGTCAAATGAATCTAACTTACCAAAATTATCTGAAAAACCGTTTGTTATACAGACAACTTGTATTTTATTTTTACAATAGGATAATAATTCTTCTATATGTGTATATTCTAAAGGATCGCCAAAAACAGATTCTAAAATAATCTGATTAGGACTTACTTTATCTAAATATTTTTTTAATTTAGATATATCTAAGTGTTCTTCTGGGATATTTCTTTTACCAAATCTATGAAATAAAAAACTGCCTTGTGGTTCAATAGATGTGAACAGGCAGTTTTTTGAAGTTGGGTCTATAAAGATTTGTTTCATACAACTATTTAATAGTTGTAAAAGTTTAACTACTCTTTTGTGGCATTAAAGTTTACAACTTGATCATAACTGTTATTTGTTTGATCAAAGTAATATTCATTTGATGTATCTAATTCACCAACATCTGATGTATATATACCAACTGAGTATTCTTCAACTAATACTGTTCCACTTACTTCACCTTTTACTGCAAAATGATATATACCTGGTACTGTAACATTAGCCATATTTGCTGATGTATCAACAGTAATAGTTCCTATAGTTGCGCCTGTATTTGCAAAAGTGGCAAATGGTGGTACTGGACTAAAGTTCATAACACTTACATTACTAGCACTTGCATTAATTTGTACGTTTACAGTTGCTGACTCTCCGCTCTTTACAGTTGCTACTAGACCTGATGGTACTGATGATAATGCTAAATCTCCAACCTGAGGACTTACGCCTATTACTTTTTTAAGGTTTGCCGCAACCTGTCCTGTTGCTGTAAGTAGATTTGCATCAAAAGTTAATGACATTCCTCTATTTTTTTGTCCGCCTTCGCCTACAATATATGATTTAATAGTTCTGGCATCTGCACTAGGATATAAATCTATGTACTGTAATGCTAAACCACCTATCTGTGCAGTTGCTACTGAAGTACCGTCTGATGTTGTATAAGCACTATTGTCTGAAAAGTTAATAATTGATACATCGTCTGACATAGCAAAAATATCAACTTCTGGCCCTAAGTTAGAACCTGTTGAACCTGTAAAGTATCCAACATTTAAACTAGCATTATGTCCACCTACAGTCATAACTCTGTCTAAACCTGCTGGTGAATAAAAGTCTACATCTCCAGCATTATTACCTGCTGAGCATATAACAATCATATTATTATCTTCTAGTTCATTAAATTTAGCATCTAGTAATGCATTTTTTGAAGTTGTCCAACAGCATACAACTGGTTTAGTTTGACTTGGAGTATTTGCTTTATGGTGTACTAAACAGGCATCAAGAGCGTCTATCATTGCACCTATAGTTCCTGAGTAAGGAGTACTGTCCATTGCTCTTACATTATGTAAAGTTGCATCTTTGGCTGAGCCAATGTTTGCACCAATAACTAAACTTGCCATTGAAGTTCCGTGTCCATCAGTATCTGTAAAATCTGTACCTGAACCAAATCCAGTATAAAGATTATTTACTGTTCTACCTGAAAATTCATCATGTGCTGTATTTACACCTGTATCAACTAGGTATATATGTTCTCCACTTCCTGTACTACTTGGGTTGTAAGCAGTTGCGGATGAACCTGCATTGTTACATAACATTTTTAAGTGATTAGTATTGAACGTAGGAGTAATGACTGCTGTTCTGTCGTATCCCTCGTCAAATAATACGCCGTTAATTGCATCTTTTTGTGCTGGCTCGGCCTCTATTTTATAAGTCATACTAAATCCGTATGTTTTAGTAATAGATGCTCCTGCAGTTGTGATGGCCGACTCTGCCGCGGTTGTATCCGCATGTGTCGAGGGGTCCATTGCTACTATATACTCTGCCATTTTGTAAACTCCTGATTAAAAAATTCCGATAACTATATTATATACAATGTATTTATCATTATCTGCATAATACAACAATATAATATGAGTATAAATTACAACATTAAGTTAGGTGATCCTCCAGGAATGATAGTTGATTGTTCTATGGATCATTATGTAGACGTTTTTGCGAATGAAACAAATAAGTCTTTATTAGAGTGTATAGCAGATATTTTACATGATAAACAGGACATACATTTATGTTTGAGTGGAGGTTTAGACAGTCAATTTAGTTTATTATACTGCTTAGAGTTAGAAAAAAATGTTACAGCATATACATATAGATCTATTTGGAAAGACACAATACTTAATGTAGAAGATGTTTACATAGCAGAACAATTAGCAAAAAAATATAATTTTAAGCACCATATTATAGATATAGACCTATATGAATTTTATGAAAGTAAAATGCATTTTAAGTATGGTCCTGACTTTTTAAATAATAGTCCACAACTATCAGTACATTTTTATTTTATAGAACTTTTAAAGGAAAAGTTTAATATAGACCATATACTTTTAGGTGGAGACCCACCATTATTAAGATACAAAGAAATAAAACACAAAAGTAAAAATTTAAATATTGTGGGGGAACACTTCCTTCAAGATATAATGGCACCGTACTATTTCTTTTGTGAAAGTATAGGTGTAGAATGCATAAGAGATATATATTTTCACAGTCCTGAAGCAGTTTATAAAAGTTATCTAAATAATTTAGATGTAATAAAAAATAAAGGTGTATATGCAAGTACATTTAGTGATTTTGATTCTACACAAAGATATAGAAGAGATATCTATATGTACAAATACGAATACTATAAAAATATAATACCAAACTTAATACCACAAAAAAGCGAAACAACTGGATTTGAAAATTTAAAAAAAATACTTGCTACAGAAACTGGAATTTATAATCAATATAATTTACTATATAGAAATCCACAAATAGATATAGAAACTAAATCCCCAAGAGCAAGACATAGGGCAAGACGTTTAGCAAATCCTGATTTACAAGCAAGTTATAAAGATAAACAGAAGTCCAAGTTAGGAAGATTTAGTAGAAACATAAAATATCCTGGCATTATATCAGATATCTATATAGATTTTCTTACATACATAGATCAAAATGAGCTAGAATGCGTAAACAGATATTTGTTTGATTTCTAAATTGTTCAAAATTACCCTATTATCTATACTATTCAAACGCCTATATATAAATACACTTTATATAATGACATAAGTCATTAATATATTAACCTCCATTACATTTTTGTAAAATTTAGTGTGGTTTGTTACGCCATCCAGTAACATCCATATACTTGACTAGTGATTGATGTAAAGGAGTCATTAGTGGAGTATATGTAATGAGCCAGAAGAAATTTAACGATATAAAAGATTCAGCAGAACTTTTAACACTTATCAGTATCTTTATTTTATCTGTAGTTGCAATTACTCCGGTAGTTTAACTAAAAGTAGGAATAAAAGACGTGACAACAACGATTTTAAAATTAAAGAAAAATGAAACAGTATGCAAGGTTTGTGACTTTGTTGAAATGGTATTACTTATGAGTTTTCCATTTGCTATTCCATTTTTTATAATGTATTTTTCTGCATTAAACACTTAATAAGGAGATTAAAGTGAAAAAAATATTTGCAATTTGTACACTTTCCTTTTTCGTAACAGATGCTTTTGCTGACGATTGGAGAATGAGAAAATTTGATATGGATATGGACGGATTTGTAGTAGCCGAAGAACTTAAAGCACAAGGCTGTACTGTAAAACCAGGTTTATTTAAAAATGCTGACAAAAATGATGATGGCAAACTATCTAAAGTAGAACTTAGAAGAGCATCAGAATACATGGTTAGAAATAGATGCCCAAAAAATTAGTATTACTAAGTATAGTGTTAATACCGTGGGAGATACCTGCGGTATTAATTCTTGCTTCTATATTAAATTTATTTTAGGAGAAACATGAAAGAATTAGGAATGGTAATGGTAGGATGTATGGTAATCTTTGCATTCTTTTCACTAAAAATTTACCCAAATTTAGAATATAGCGGATATGGTGGAGGACATTCTTGCACCGGCGAATGTTATGAAGAATATGTTAGAATAAATGGCACTACAGTAGATATACTAAGAGCAAAACAGGCCTTAGCCGCTGGAGATCCATTCAGTGACATTAGAAGTTTATGGTCAGGTTGTGCCGCATGTCATGGACAGGCAGGTGAAGGTATGGCAGTATTCCCTAAACTTGCAGGACAGAGTTCAGCATACATTGTGGACAGACTTAACACTTACAAGAACAGAGGACAAGTAGGTGCAATGAGTAGCACTATGTGGGCACAGGCCGGTATGTTGTCTGATAAAGATATAGAAACAATTGGCGAGTTTATACAAGCCGGCTTACCAGGAAAATAATGGAAGAAGTCAAACTCTATACAGAAGCAACACCAGAGGAAATTGACAAATGGCAAAACGGTGGCGACTACTTTATGACAGGCAAGTTCGACCCAATGAAATTGTTTGTTGTAGTCCCAGCAGTCATACAAATTGTAGTATTTTTTATGATGTTGGCTGTAATGGCTTTAAATGAATTAATGTTTTAATGATAAAAGAAGCAGTAAAGGCCGTCATGGGTGTAGGTAAACGTGGCGAGCAGTTTGAGATCACCCCTTTGCGAATTATTCTATTCGCATTCTTAGTAGCAAGTATATTTTTAGGCACAGTTACATTGTTGCTTGTATTTGCTTCTATTGTCACATAATTATTGACATTCGTTAAATATACTATATAATAATATTTTCAGATAAGTACGAGTACAATTATGGCTTTTGTAGTAGGTAGTCCGTGTGTAGGTTGTAAAGACACAAAATGCGTAGAGGTTTGTCCTGTAGACTGCTTCTATGAAGGACCAGATATGCTGGTAATTAATCCTGATGAGTGTATAGATTGTGCATTATGTGAACCAGAGTGTCCTGTAGAAGCAATATGGAGTGATGACGAACTACCTTCTGAACAAATACCATTTATAGAAATAAATGCAAAATTGTCTGAGGTGTGGCCAAACATTACAGAAACAAAAGAGGCAATGGCACATGAAAGTCCTCATACAGTAGATGAAGCAATAGAGATAGGTGAAAAACATGTCGAAGAAAACTGATAAACCAAAAACAAGGTCACACTTGCAGTTGTTTACTCACGACTCACCTTTCGGACACAAAGTACAAAAGGATAAAACAAAAACTATACCTCGTAAAGAGAAGTATAAAGATAAAGGTAACGATTGAGATGGACGGAATAATTTTAGTAGCAATAATGGTAGTAGTTTTTATTGCTGTATGCCAAATGATTTTTACAGTATCAACAGGTACGGGTGGAACAAAAGGCATTAGCAAAGAAGCATACTATGGTAAAAAGACTGGTAAACAATATACAGCAGAAAAAACCAGAGAGCATCATATTGTATGATCAAACTGTTTAAAAAAGATCATTCTGAAAGTACTACCTGGAAATGGATTTGTGCTAATAGTGATCAATTAGAAAAACAGCAAGAAGTACTTAACAAAACAGACTTACAAAAAATTCCTTTACTGATGGAGTTTGAGCATAATTTTGATATAGGTGCTATATCCAGAGATATACAAGAAGCCAAAAACAAATATGGAGATTGGGGTTGGCTATCTGAAAACGATCCCAAAGGAGAGCAAAAACCTTACAGTGGTTTTGGACTTACATGGAATCCTAATCATAATTTAGATTTACCTGAACATCAGAGTGTATTAGGTAGTCCAGACAGAAATCAATTTACATATGATGTAAGCAAAAAAGGTACAGACGGTAAACGATATGGTTCTGGTAAAAATGACTATGTTGATACTTTAGGATTAAATGTTAGGACACAGGCTAGTAATTTTGGTGCCATAGGCGAAGTATTAAGTAATATAAAAAGAACATTAGTTAAAAGCAGAATATCCACAATAGATGGAACGCAGAGTAGTATGCGTCAGGATAGACCCTATCACAGAGACGCCAATGTGTTTACAGGCACAAGAGTAAACATACCAATAGATACTGCTTTACCTTATGTATTTGATATACAAACACTACCTGAGCCTGTACATTTACAAGTGGGTAAAGCATATAGTTTTGATACATCAACATTACACAGAGTTATAAGTATGAGACCTTGTAGTGAACCTCGCACTCATATCGTTATAAATGTATCTCCATGGTGGGACTGGAATGATCAGGAAGAGTGTTGGCAAACAAATGAGTTTTATGGTGAAATGCATCCACTAGAAATGATTTACGAAGGTCATATTATGGGTGGCTTATCTTAAAAAACACAAAGAAATTTTGGTAAAAGACTGATAAATACTACTATAATATAATTAGTTATATTTAAGGAGTAACAAATGTCAGTAAAAGATATGTCATATCGTGAACGCGGTATCTTAATTAGTTTAATAGCTCATCAATGTTATTGTGAGCCAAGTAAATTATTAGAAGCAAGACCTGGAATCAGAAGCCTAGACCCAATTAAAAAGTTTTTAAATAAACCATTACCACCTACATATATAGATGTAGATGGTGCCCAAGCATACGTTTTAAGTGATAAAACAGATGTAATAGTTGCATGTAGAGGTACAGAGCCTACAGAATTAAATGACGTCGTAGCAGACTTAAAAATGTTTCCAGTACCACATCATAAAGGTGGCAGAGTACACAGAGGTTTTTATGCAGAATATGACAAAGTTATTCCTGGTATCAAAGAAGCATTAGCAAAACATAATAAAAAAGGTGATAAAACTGTATGGGTAACAGGGCATAGTTTAGGTGGAGCAATGGCTGTATTAGTTGCGGCTGAGTTACAACCTAATGGTGGCTTACATACATTTGGACAACCTAGAGTTGGTAATGCAGAATTTCTTAAATGCTTATCTGACCTTTCATACTATAGATATAGAAATAATAATGACATTGTTACAGCAGTTCCACCATCATGGTTATTCTTTAAACATGGTGGAGTATTAAGATATATTAATACATATGGTAATATAAGAAAGGCTTCTTGGGCTCAACGTTTTAAAGATAAATGTAGAGGACACTGGCAAGCATTAAAATCATTTAATTTAATAGACGGCTTTGCAGATCATTCTATGGGTAACTATCATGACTTCCTATACAATATGGATGACAAAGGTGATCAATTACCTAAGTAAGGAATTAACATGAACTGGCTAATAATTTTAACACTAAAAAGTATCTTATCTAGCATTATAGGTAGTAGTTTTTATCAGTGGTTTAAGAATACAAAAATGGGTGTGTGGTTCCAAGTAAAGATGGATAACACTATGGAATGGGTAGCAAACAGATATGATTTAGAAATTGCTAGTCGTGAAGAAAAGTGGTTAGCACAATATCCATTACTAGGAAAAAGAATAGTAGACTTAGAAAAAGAAGTTGCTAAACTAAAGAAAGGTAAATAAAAGATAAATACAGTATATAAACTTATTTGGAGCAAGGAATGGATTTAGAACATCTTAAGTCAGAAGCAGAAAAAGTATTTTCGTCAGAGGAATTAAACCCTGTAGAAAAAATGAGAGCCATAGATCAAATAGTTAAACCTAATTTAACTGTAAAAGGACCTATTGCAAATAGAGATAATGATGATGTTGCAGATGCAAAGAAACCTTATGGTAATGATGCAGAAAAATCTGCTATGCTTACAGGATTTGCCAATACATTAAGAAATATTGTAAGAGAATCTGCTTGGGGCAGTTCAGAACCAATTAGTTTAAAAGAAGCATTAGGAAATTCAGAAATGTTTGATCAAGATACCTGGGACTTAATAGAATCCTGGATAGATCACGACAGAGATTACAAATGGAATTATCTTAACTTAATACAGTTTAATCTTAAAAATAATAGAAAAGAAGATGACTCAGGATTTTGGTTATCTCCACAACATTTTAGAATGGCGGCTATTATAGATACTGTAAGTAGAGAGTTAGATGAAAATAATTCAGTAGGGTTTGATCTAGACCTTGCAAAGTCATTATATAGAAACGAAAATCAAATACCACAAGCAATTAGCGAATCAGTCAAAGAGCTAAGACACGCCTCTTAAACTTAAACATAGTTATATAACCTGTCCATTATTCTGATAAATATAAGCATAATATAACTTATAGGGTAACATAAATGTCAAACAAGACTCCATACGAGATTCGTTTAGATTTAGTAAGAGAAGCAAAAGAAATCCTGCAGGCAAAAGCAAAAAATCCAGAAGATATGCCTACGACAGATGAAGTATTAGCAGAGGCTGAAAGACTCAATGAGTTTGTATCAAAAAAGCCCTTTAGCGACAGAAGTTAAAACAGGCACTTTAGGTGCTTTTTTTATGAGTATTTTTTCTAAAAGATAAATACAGTTACATCACAAATTAACACACATAATATTCTAGAATAACAAGATACATACAGGAGAGATATTATGTTAGACCCACGAATAGAACTATCAAATATGATCTGGGAAATGAGAGAAAAGCTCAATCATATCGAGATGAAGTTATGGGAAATTCCTCATCACGAAGAACCAGTTCAAGAATACGAAGCAGTATTCACAGCACCTGCAGAAGGTGATTATTTACATCCAGCAACACCAACTCATCATAAACCTGAAGGCTTCAGTGATGCGGCTTATTGGGACGAGTGTTGTCAGTGTTGGATGGAACCTACTCCATATGAATGGGACGAGCACAATTACGTTTGCAACGCAAATTGCGATGTAAGTTACGATAGTGCTTCAACAGAATGGGTAGAAGGCGAAGATTGGTCGAATCATTATGCTGATGATTGGTATGATCATGGTAATGTAGAAGTACATCATGAAGAAGTATCAACAGAAGTAGAAATGCCAGAACCAGTACACACTGAGCCTGTTTTAGACGCAGACGGATTTGTTATAGAAGATGAGGCTCCGGTAGAACCAGCACCCGAGACTCCAGCAGAAGGTGAGATGGAACCGGCTCCTGAAGTAGTTGTAGAAGCGGCACCAGAAATGGAACCCGCTCCAGAAACTGCTCCAGAAATGGAACCTGAAATGGCACCAGAGACTACAGAGGCTCCTGAACAAGGTGACGATAACCCTCCAGCAGTTTAAACAACCAAAACTTTAAAGGGCGATTATATCGCCCTTTTTCATCTATATTGTATCAAAGTAACCTATAAATATTACCTGTAGGCTCGGATAGCTCAGTTGGCCAGAGCAGGGGTTTTGTAAACCTCAGGTCGTCGGTTCGAATCCGACTCCGAGCTCCAATAATAACGTTCATGAATAGATTTCAGAAACGTAACGTTGCAATAGCAACAGGATGGCAAAAAATGGTAAAAGCAAAAGCAACCAAAAAACCAGTAGCAAAAAAGGTTACTAAAAAAACAACTAAGAAAGATAAAATCGTAGCAATTGATTTTGATTGGACTAAAGTTGGTGAAAACGTTCAAAAGAACGCAGAGCAAATCAGCAAAAACATTATGAAGAATGCTGAAACAATTGGCAACAATGTTGCTAGGAACTCTAAAGCAGTAGGCGACAGAATGTCTGCATACTTAAATAGAAACCTTTAGTATTAAAGGGGCGGTAGCTCAGTTGGGAGAGCGCCTGGTTTGCAACCAGGAGGTCGGAGGTTCGATCCCTCTTCGCTCCACCATATAAGGAAGATAAATGGAATTAAACAAGTTAAATTATGAATGGGATAACCAACTTATAGATCATGATCATGAAAAATATAATTGGCGACAGTATTTTATAGATGCTGTACAAGACAAATATCCACAAGTAACTGAACTAGAAAAATTGCATGAAGTAATGGACCCAAACGAGATTAATGATTTTGTTTGGGACATTCAACGTATATGTAAAACAGAAGAGTTTGCACGAAAGTTAGATGACTTTGTAGAAGATATTGCAAGGCCTCGTTTAGGTGGTTCAGACTTTATGGTACAGGACGTGGTTGGTGTAAGGGTTGTAATACCCAATCAAGCCAAGCATGGCAGAACATTAAACTTCCACCAAGGTATATGGTTTGGACATGGACCAGGTATGTTTAGTATCTGGAGTCCAATTACAGAAGCATGGGATTCTAATACTATGCAGATACTTCCTTGGCAACAAAGCAGAATGATAACACAAAAAACTTATGATGAGCAATTAAGTTATCAGGAAATACAAAAACTATGTTTAGACCATAGTATTCCGTGTACTGCATCTCCAGGGCAGAGTTGGTTATTCCAACAAGGTCATTTACATGGTAATATTAATAATGAAACAGATATTACACGTTGGAGTTTTGATACCAGAGTACTTGTTAAAGGAGGTAACTATGGCAGACGTAGACCAGGCGGGTACTTTAGATTACATGGAGAGTACAGACAACCTCTAGATAATATTGAAACAAATAAAACATGGATTAATTATATAGACATGAATAGTAGATTTTGTGAAACTACTCCTTTCTTTGTTACTAGTATGGTTATGCAACAATTTTGTAAAGATGTTGGAATCGAACCAGCAGATTATCCATTAGAATTAAGTTTTTGCCATTGGGAACCAATGTTAGAAGATTTTATAAAAGACCCAAACATTCATGGCATACTTTTTCCTAGTATTTTAGGTATTACATATGATAAAAAACGCAGAGACGAATTAATTGACCTCGCATTATCAAATAATACCGATCTTTTATTTGTTGATGAAAGGATATTGTTAAATAACGACAAGGAAAGAAAGTATTTAGATAAAATATTTGAATATATAAATGACGAAGAAGACCCAGACTTATTACTAGGACACACAAGATAAAATGGCAAAGAAAAAAACCAAAAAACAATCACAACCTATACAACAAGCAACAGATGACGTAATGTTTAATTTGTTGGACTCCAAGGTAGAGATACCATTAGGGTTACTAAGGCAGAAACATATTTTTATAGCAACACCTTGCTATGGAGGCCAAATTGGAGAGCCTTACTTTAGAAGTATGATGAGATTGGCTATACTATGTAACAAATATAATATACAATATACTGTTAGTACATTAGCAAATGAAAGTTTAGTTACTAGAGGCAGAAACACACTTACAAGTTTCTTTATGGAGAATCAATCAGCAACACATCTATTTTTTATAGATGCTGATATAGAATTTAATCCAGAGGATGTATTGAGAATGGTTGCATATGATAAACCAGTTGTAGTTGGTGCATATCCTAAAAAGGCACTAAACTGGACTAGTATTATAGGTGCCGCCAGAGCTGATGAGAATGAAAATGAAGAAACAATAGAAGGACATAGTTCTAACTATGTTGTAAACTTTGATTTTATAAAAGATAAAGACAACAATGCTACACCGCAAGTACAAATAGAAGATAACTTAGTCAAACTTAAAGATGCAGGTACAGGATTTATGTGCATACAAAAACAAACTATACAAGATTTATTTGATGAGCATCCTGAAATGAAATATGTAAATGATATTAATGTAGATCAAAAGTTTGAACCATTTATGTATGCATTATTTGATACTATGATAGATCCTGAAAGTAGACGGTACTTATCAGAAGATTATACATTTTGTAGATTATGGCAAAACAAGGGCGGTACAATCTATTTAGATCCACGTACTGCATTAAATCATGTAGGTCATTATACATTTAGAGGAAACATTAGAAAATTATTTACAGGTGAAAATAATTATAGTAGAAAACAAGAGGTACAAAGTGGCAAAACAACAACCTAAAAAGAAAACAAGCGAATCAGTAATATCAGTATTATTACCCACAAGAGGTAGACGTGATCTACTCAAAAGTAGTGTAACAACATTAATAGAAAAAGCAAATCAAAAAGACAAAATAGAGATACTTTTTGGTATAGATGAGGATGATGAAGGACTACAGGAATATATTAAAAATGAAATGGCTCCTTTCTTTAATGAACATAGTGTTGAAGCAAGAGCAAGTGTTTTTAAACCGTTAGGATATGAAAATTTACACATATACGTTAATACATTGGCTGGTGCGGCAACAGGAGAATGGTTATTCTTTTGGAATGATGATTGTGTAATGGTTTCAGAAGGTTGGGACGATGTTATTAGACAATACGACGGAGAGTTTAAGTTACTTGGACCTAAAGATAATCACGAAGGACATCCATACGCAATATTACCTATTGTACCCAAAGACTGGTTTATTTTAATGGGACATCTAAGTCAAAATCCACAGAACGATGCATGGTTAAGTCACATAGCATATATGCTAGATATTTTTGAAAGAGTTGACTTTGAGTTTATTCATGACAGAGCAGATATTACAGGCAACAATGACGATGAAACTTTCCAAAACAGAAAGTATATGGAAGGTAATCCACAAGATCCTGCAGACTTTGGACATGCAGACATGCAACAATCAAGAGTCAGTAGTGCGGCCAAAATTGCTTGGTATCTGGACAAAATTGGTAAACATTCAGATTGGTGGGATAAAGTTGCAACAGGCGAGCAAGACCCATTTGAAAAAATGGTATGGAAAGACGGCGTAAAAGGTGCAGGGCAGTTGGCGGCTGTAGATGGCGAAGAAGAACTACCTGACGACACAGTTATATCACTTTAGTACTTGACATAAGTACATCTTTTGCTATAATATTACTTTAAATGGAGTAATCTTATGGCCACACATGCAATGATAGATATTGAAACACTAGGTACAGAGCCTGGAAGTGTTGTATTAAGTGTGGGTGCAGTAAAGTTTGATCCTTTTAATAGTGTTGAGCCTAACAATGGAAAACACTGGATGTTAGATGTAGATGCTCAAACAGAGAAAGGCAGAATAGTAGATGAGAGTACATTAGCCTGGTGGGGTAAACAAGAACAGAGTATCCAAGACAGAGCATTTTCAGATGTAGGCAGAACAGATGTTGATGTTTTTATGAAAGATCTTAATGGTTGGCTCACAGGCTGTGAAGCAATATGGTGCCAAGGCCCACAGTTTGATATGGTGATATTGGAAGATTTATTTAAGAATTTTGATCATCATATGAATTGGTTTTACTGGCAAGTAATGGATTGCAGAACATTATTTAAAATGATGCCTGCAGATCCTCGTAAAGCAATACAAGAAAATTTACATGATGCACAAGCCGACGCACACTGGCAAGCAGTATGCGTTCAGCAATTTTATCGTGATTTTAATGTTTTACCTAGGTAAATTTTAAAAGTACATTATCAAATGTACCTGACTTCATCATATTATCAAATTTTTTAAAGTAGACCGATGCATAACTGCGAGTTAGCATGGCTACTGTTCCTATTGGATTCGCCATCTTTTTCTCCTTAATGTATAACAATTTTGTAGAGTGTTTAGTAACTTTATCACTAAAGTGAACTGTTACGGTTTTATAACACTAATGTTACAATCTTGTTACAAAAGTATTTATCTAAAAAGGCTTGACATATCACAAAAATTTGTTATTATATATGTATATTAAATATTTAGGTAGGAGTAAATATGCAAACATTAGTAATAAACACGCAATATAGAGAAAACTATGCGGCTCATGACGAAGGTTATAAGCATGGCGTAAGTGAGCCTCATTGGAAATTTAAGGGAGGTAGCACTTATTTTGTTACTGATCTTACTGAAGACAATATTAATAGTATTGTTGCTAATGGCATTCCAACCTTAAGTAAATTAATAGAATCCTTTAATGAAGGATTTGAAGAATATATCCTGGATTGGGAGATACGTGATCTTGGTAAAAATGGCGACGGCAAAGGCCCAATTTGTGAGCCTTGGCAAACACCAGTGCAGTTCTTTTATGAGGACAAGCAATGGAAGTGTCGTACCCATCACACTCCCCATCCTGAATATACTCATTATGCAGATGGTATTACAGGCAAGGCAGAGCAATGGACACCTGGTGTAGGTAATACTAGAGATGACTACAAATGTCAGTATAAAACTGCTAATGGTTGGTTTGATCAAAAGGACCCACAACTACTTAAAGAAGTTCAGGAGGCGGCGTAATGATTAAAAATAGAAATACTGTTATACTTTCCAAAGACTATGTGCCTACAGAGGACTTAAAAAGTTTTATGGAAAGAGTATGTGGACTTAAATTTAATAAAGTTCATGGTAAACAAGATGCTTACTGGGTTACTGGTGAGACTGAAGGCAATTATATTGACGGTCCTAAATACTACAAAATGGTATTTGGTTTTGTTACAACTGAAAGGTTTGTAAACGGTCCTGATGGTTATCAAGTTAAAGAAGTAAAAGAAGGATATGGATTTGACTTACAAGCAACAGGCGACTTTAATGCTTGGAATTTAAAGGGTTCTTACATTAGAAAAATTAACGAAGCGATTGCAGAAAAGCGAAAAAAAGTTAGTCAAAAGGCTTGACAGATCTGTAAAAAATGCTATACTATATGTATATTAAATAAACGGGAGTAATTAATATGAACAACTTAAACACTAAAAACCAAAGCAAAGACAAAATCCATACTATATCTGGATATTCAATTGGATCATTTACATGCTACAATGCTAATGAAGACGACGGCAAATCAGTAAATATACAACTTACTAGTTTAGAAGAAATGTGGTATGGTCATGAAGAGAACATAGATCATCCAGAAGGTTCAGAATACCCAGTAAGTATTAATGTTCCTCACATGAAGGTGATGAGAGACAGAGTTGCTGATAGTGTTCTTAATAGAACTGGTATTGATATTAGAGATTTTGATAGCATTATACATGCTACAACATCTCCTGGTAGAGACAAGCAAGGTAACATCTTAGACTACAGCAACGCAAACATTATTAGGAACGTATAATGAATCCTTGGAATATTATACAAGAGCTTGAATCTGATAACAGCAGACTTTTTAAGGAGTCTGTTGTTTCTAATCATATTGATAATAACGAGTTTGTTATGGGTGCCAAGTATGCACTTGACCCTCTTGTAACTTTTGGTGTACAACAAGTACCTTTTAGTGAAACTGATGGCAATGGTATTAGCAGTACATCTTTTTATGAGGTTGCTAACAAATTGGTAAATAGGCATCTAACAGGACATGCGGCTCGTGATGCAATACAAGAATTGTGTGATACTGCTACTAATGAGCAATGGAACGATTGGTACAGACGAATCCTTATTAAAGACTTTAGATGTGGTACAAGTGTAAAAACATTTAATGGTGTTAAAAAAGGTATTATTCCAGTATTTGGTTGTATGTTGGCACATGACGGAGCAAAACATCCTAAAAAGATTAAAGGCGAGTGTATGGTTGAATATAAGTACGATGGCGTAAGAGTTATTGCTATTGTACAAAATGGTTCTGCTACACTATATTCACGTAACGGTAAAATACTTCCTAATTTCCCTCACATTGAGGAGGCTTTAGGTAAACCAGAGTTTGAAGGACTTGTATTTGATGGCGAAGTAATGAGTGATGATTTCCAAACTCTTATGAAACAAGTACACAGAAAAACTGGTGCTCAAACAGAGGATGCCTATTTGGCCGTGTTTGACATGCTTACACTTGCAGAGTTTAATGCAGGTGGTACAAGTAAAAATGCTGAAGTAAGACGTGCTAGACTTATTGAATTAGACCACGCAAACTTACTTCCTAACAGCATTAGAATAGTTGATGCATATAGTGTAAACTTTGATACTGAAGAAGGCAAAGCAGAGTTTGATAAACTAAACAAAACTGCATTAGCAGAAGGTTATGAAGGACTTATGATCAAGCCAATAAGCGAAGGTTATAAGTGTAAACGTTCTCATGCTTGGTTAAAGGTTAAGCCTTTTATTGAAGTTACACTTAAAGTTATAGCACTTGAAGAAGGCACAGGTAAGAATGAAGGCATGTTAGGTGCTCTTGTTGTTGAAGGTGAGGACGATAGTAAGTTTTTCCATGTAAACGTTGGTAGTGGACTTACAGATGACATGCGAAAGGATGTTTGGGCGGCACAAGATAGTGTTATTGGCCAACTTGTTGAGATTAGAGCCGATGCGGCAACACAGTCACAAGATGCTGAAGATACTTGGAGCCTACGTTTTCCTAGATTTAAAACTTTTAGAGGATTTGAGATAGGAGAGAAAATATAATGACTAATAAACAAAAGAAGCAATTTAGTAATTTTTTTCAATCTTCTCTTAAACTATTAGGTTGCTCATTATTATTTCTTGGCATGACAATGGCATTAGGCCAAAATGCAGACATGGAACTTGCTTCTTATGGTTTATTATTTGTAGGAACAATACTAATAATGACACATAGTTTTAGAGGTAATGACCATATGTTTTTATTAGTATCTAGTGCAGGGTTTTTACTTGTTGGAAATGGTTTCTTAGGAACAGAAACAGCACTGGCATTAATGCCTGAATTAGCAATGACAGAAGATCAAGGTTGGTTTGCAAAGTACGGTAAATTATTTGTTGAGATATTAAAAGCAGTAACTTAATAAATATACACGTGGGTCAATATACAGATAAGATAAATGCAATAGCAGAAGACTTTGCTACTATAGACTATTATGAGAATGTTACTGCCTTAGAAGCCAGAGACGGTATGATGATTTTACATTATCAGCATGGTGGTAAAAAAATAGAGTTTACTAGAGACTCTGTTTATGAAGAAAATGAAGGCAAGGCAGGAGAAACTATTACACTTCCTCCTCATGATGAAGACTATATAAAACTCAAAAACAAATATACATCAGAAACCTGGGGTCATAAAATAGGTAAATGGTGGAAGAAAGTTACAAATACAACTTATAACCCTAGCAAATGGTCTTGACAATATAAACCTTTATGCTATACTAACACAAAATTTAATTATGCCAGATAAAAAACAAGAAGTAGCCGAACAAGTAAACGTACAAGCAGTATTGCGACGTCATAATATCGGTAGGTTTGAATTAATTTTAATTGCAACTAAAGTGGCTAAACTAGAAAATATTAGACCACATGATGCATTAAAGAAAATGCTTGAAATAGAAGATTTAGATACTTATTTCAAACAGATGAAAGAAAAACAACTTAAGGCAGAGTTTAATAGCAGATTTTGAGAACCCGTATGGTATTTCGTAAATTGGGTTAGGGCAAGAGGTAAGTGTAGCATAACCCGTTTCCCTTGGTAAAATTCCCAAAGTGTACCGTTCTCAATTTTATAATAGGGGTCTTTAAGGCTCGGGCATGGGACAGGTCCACGAAGCAACACCAGTCCACAATTTATTACACGACATGAGTGTAAAGTGTGGACCATCCCGCCAAATTTTATGCCCTGTTCGTCTAGTGGTTAGGACACCGGGTTTTCATCCCGGCAACAGGAGTTCGATTCTCCTACAGGGTACCACTCTTTAGTCAATAAATAGTAGCATGTTAGTAATAATTTATCCTACTGGTACAAAAAGAAGTATTCATCTGAATCATTTTGTAGTAGAGGCAGAAAAGGCTGATCCTGATACACAATTTGTTACAACAAAAGAGTTTTTAGAAAAACATTTAGACGAATGGCCCAAAGATGCTATATTTGTAGTAAGAGTAGGAGCCTATTCAGTACAAGAGATTTTACCTGTACTAACAAAAGTATGGCACGAAGGAAAATATTCTGTTTTTCCAAATGTTCCTGCTATAAAAAATTGTTTAAGAAAAGGGCAGTTTTATGAATTATGCGAAGAGCATGGTGTAAATATACCTAAATTTCAAATCTTTGCTGATAATGGACCTGATTGGCATAAGATAGATTTTACAGAATATGGAGATTGTGTAATTAAACCTAGTATAGGAACTTTAGGTAATGGAATTTATTTTGTAAAGCCAGAAGATGTAGCAAACAGAATAGATAAAATATTTGAAACTAAAGATGAATTTTACGAAGATTGTGAAATAATTGTACAGCAAAGAATACAAAATAAAGAAAAAATATCTCAGAGTATCAGAGTATTTTGTTTTTTAGGAGAGCCAACTGTTAGTATCACTATAACAAATGGTGAGGAACTATACAATAAGGCAGGAAAAGATTTAAAAATTAATCAGGAAATAATTTACGGAGATAATGGAGAAATATTAGATACACTAGGATACGACCTAGATTTTGGATCAGTATCTAATGTTAATAAGGGAGGCGTAGCAGGTCCTTATTTTCCAAATGAAGAACTGAAAGAAGAATGCAGAAAGATATGTAAAGCAACAGGAAATGAATTTACTTGTATTGACTTTTTACAAGATGAGAATGGAGATTTTTACTGCTTAGAGTCAAATGTAGCACCACATTTATATAGGGCATTTATAATTTTTGGCGGAAAAGTAAATCACCCTGAGATGATATTTAACTATCTTCTTGACAATAAAACTAAAGGTAGTATAATGTTATGATGAGTGTATTAATAAACGGAAGAATTAAAAACAAAAAGAAAGTAGAGGACTTCGTTTATAATACTTTATTTGATCTTATGCCCAAACTTAAAAGAATGGTGTATATAGATATAGATGTGGTGACAGAATGTGATGGTGGATGCCATGCATTATGTCAAGGTGATAAAGAAGAAGTAAATATTGAACTTGCTAGACAAGTTCAAGGTGTAAAATTTACACATGATGAAATGATGTTAAATTTAGCACATGAATTAGTTCATGCAAAACAGTTTTTAAGAGGTGAATTACATCCTTCTTTACAAACATGGTACAGAGAAGATTTTTCTAAAACACCGTACACAGAAACACCTTGGGAAAAAGAAGCATACTTACTCGAGGAAGAAATTTTAACAAAACATTGGAAATAATATGGCAATATATAAAAAAACAAGTTCAATAACACCTACAAGAAAAACTAGTTCTATAGGTCAAGGTGGCAGAGGTAGACGTGTAAAAATAGCAATGTCTACTATGAATAAAAGTAAAAAAAGAAGTCACAAGAAGTATAGAGGACAAGGTAGATAACTAAATAAAGGTATGTTAGAACCTACAGATAAATGGCTATGTGAATTAGTAGAGCCCAGGCATCCAGCCTTGCATACACCTGCGAATATAGATCCTTTTACTGCTCCAGACGATGCCAATTGGGCTCAGAGAGAAGTAGATATGTTTGAACTTATGCATAAGCGACATGGCATAGGTTTAGCAAGTCCACAAATAGGAAATAGTTACACTATGTTTGTAATGAATATGCAAGACACAGGAGATGTTGGTGTATATAATCCTAAAATATTAGAGTTTAGCGAAGAAACAATACAAATGGAAGAAGGTTGTTTAACGTTCCCTTTATTGTATATACATGTAACAAGGCCAGAAAAGGTTAAAGTAAGTTATACGTTATATGATGGTAAAACAGAAGTAGAGGGTTGGTTAGAAGGTATGGATTCCAGATGTTTTCAACATGAATTTGAACACTTACAAGGTAAACTATTTTTGGACAATGTAAGTGAATTAAAACTTCAACGAGCAATGAAAAAACGTGACAAATACCTCAAAGAAATTCAACGCAAAGTTAAAATATGATCAATTATCCTTTTTGGGTAAATGATTTTGACAGGGTCAAAGATCACAGAATTACCCATCCAGAAGTTGCAAAAATATTTGAGCAACCAGTAGCATTTTGGTATGGTGCTAAAAAGAATAAAAACGCAAACAAGAATCTAGATAAAAGTATAAAAAGACTTTTAAAACGGACTCTGCCTGGGTTACCTTACTTTGTACTATATAATTTACCTAATAGAGACATAGGACAATATAGTAAAGGAGGAGCCTCCGGCGCAACAGAATACATGTTATTTTTACAGGAATTCTGTAAAGGAATAGAAGGTCATAAGCCTATTATTGTATATGAGCCTGATGCACTACCACATACTACACAGATGACGCCCAGAGACGCTCAATACCGCATTAATCTAATGAAAGAAGGTGTTAATGTACTCACACAAGAAAGTGATGCATTAGTGTATATAGATATAGGTCATAGTAATTGGTTAAGTCCAGAACAAGCATCAGAACTAATTTCCAGTGTATCTAACGCAGGTACAAGAGGGTTTAGTGTTAATGTAAGTAACTACAGAACAACAGTAGAGAGCATGAAATGGGCTTTAAAAGTATGTGAATATAACGAAGACTGGCATTTTGTAATAGATACTAGCCGTAATGGAAAAGGTCCTCATGGTAATGATTGGTGTAACCCTCCTGGCAGAATTGTAGGAGAGTACCCTACATGTGATACAGGTGAATCTAAATGCGATGCATTCTTATGGATAAAGATTCCTGGTGAATCAGATGGTAAGGGAAATGGTGGTCCAAGAGCTGGTAAGTTTTGGCCTGAAATGGCTACAGATTTAATTAAGGATATTAACTAACACCTGAAGGATCTTGATCATCCATGTCTGGCATATCAGGTTTCTCAGGCATTTCTTTGTTATCTCCCCTTGGTGCATTTAATTCTGCATCTAAATAGTTTCTAGCACCGTCTAAATAATTTTGTGCCTTTACTATCTTTGATTGCCACCAATGTGGGAAATCTGAATCTGGTAAATCTTTTAACATTTTGTGCATGTCTATAGAAGCCTTACCTATTAAGTATAAGTTCTTCATTAACATGCCTCTTTCGTTATCTACATGTCCAACTGCAACCTTTTTAACATCACCTTCACCAGTATCTGATCTATAATCAACACCTGGCTCGCCGTCTGCTTCTGTGATTCCTGCTAGTTTTTGTAATCTATCTATTTCGTTCATATTAGTATTTATCTAAATCGTTTAAAATTTTATGTAAAGGTAGTAACCTTTGTAACATTTTTCTGTTATGATTATATTCACCTATTCTTTGTGGATTATTTAGAATACTCATTATTTCATCTATACTCATACTTGCTATTTTATCTATTAAATTTAAATCATTATTAAGACCATCATAGTTTGTTTCTAATGGAACTTTTTCATAATCAAATAACCTTGAGAATGTTTTGTATCCTAAATTCTCTAGATTTTCGTTCATAAAAGGTATTCCTATGTGTAAAAATGGCATACCATACCAAAAATTTTTGTATGTTTTTTCAGATAAAAAATAGTTATCTCTATGTTGCCAACATTCTCCTTTTATTGACATTGGATCATCTCTGTGAGCAGTTGTCTCAACTACAACTGATAAAGCACAATTAAATATATCATCATGCATTTTCCATTCGTCTTCGTGCCATTCATTATCATAATGAATAGGTTTACTATAAGTATCAAAGTCTATAGGTATTTGTAATCTTGTTAAAGCAATTTTATCACGCGAATCCCATGTACTATCCGCTCCTTTATTATGCCATGTGTATATAGATTTTTTATTATATTCTTTACTGATAAAAAATGCATGGACTAATTTTCTTAAAAATCTTGCATTTTTTTGCATAAGTCCAAAATGATATTCTACTTGCCTAGGAACTATCTCTTCTTGTTTTCTTTTATTTAAAATTTGATGTGCTACAAAACTACTAGAGAATCCATCATAAGAGTATATATCAAAGGAATAATTAGCAAGATTTTTAGATAAAAATGTACTTGTAAATTTACTTGCAGGATTAAAAGATGTTACTATTTTAATATTATCTGGATTTACTCCTTTACTGATAATTTTTTCTACAAAATCACAAAAAGGAGGATTTACAAAGTCTTCAATTATTGTGTCTAATACTAATATATTTTTTGTATTTTGTAAACAATATGAAGACACTTCTTCAAAAGTAGTATCGTCTATATATTCCTCTCTTTGATTTCCTGCATAAAAGAATATCATGCAAGGATCTTGTGCTGTGTTTACAAAATCAAAATCTAGTGCAAGTTTTTCTTTAAAAAATTTTATATGACCGAAAGTGGTCTTATACTGGATAATATCTGCTGTGGATAGAAATTTGTTTAGTATAGGTAGCATAGAACTAAATGTTAGTTTTTTGTCTAACTATTTAGTCCCGCCATTGTTTTAAGTTCGTTCAATGCGGCATCTAATGCCTTGCTTGATGTATCTTGTATAGACTCTTCTGCATCCATTTCCATTTCGTCTGGCATCTGATCCATTGCCTTATCTTGGCTAATTTCTTCTGCCGCTGGTATTAATACTTCTTCTCTATACTTGTCAAACATTTCTTCAAAGTTATCTTTATGTAAAAAGTCTGGAGCAATATGATCTTGCATATCATCAATTAAGTTTTCTTCTTTTTGTCCCACATAATCCATAAGCTCTTCATCACTCATATGGTCTATTGGACCTTCGCCTGAATCTTCACTGCTTTCTTCTACTGATTCTTCTTTGCTTTTACCTATATATTTTTTAACTACTTGATAGTTTGCATCTATTTCTTCTTGTGAAGGTTCATTTGGATCGTCATCAAATTGTACATATCCTGAACCATTACAATGATCACAATCATCATCTTTACCATCGCAATGATAACAATCGCCACCTTCTTCTAAATTGTTTCCATTTATATTAAGGCTACTAAAAACATTTTCAGGATCATTTACTAGTTTGCCATCTGGAGCACTTACTTTTGCAGGTGTATCAAAATGACTGTAAGGATCACTTTTTCTCTGATCTAAACCACCTTTAGCCATCTGCATAGCATATCTAATACTACCCGAAATCTCAAATGCGGCTATAAATCTGCCAGCCATTTCAGGATTTGTTTTTGCCATTTTGTCGAAGTGTGCTTGAGCATGATCCGGATTGGTATTATTATCGGCCGCTATTTTATGTTGTTGATATACTTTATCTAAAATTTCGCCATTTGCCTTGAGCATATCTAGTTTTTTCATATCCTCTATTTTTTTCATTTTGGCCTTGTTTTTACCCTCTTGCGATAGCCTGTAACTTATGTCTTGTGCAATTTCTTTACCTTTTTGGGCAATAACTTTAAGTCCTTGAGCACCTAGTTCTGCGCCTTTCTTTGCTTTACCACCAACATACTTTCCTATTTTGCCTAATAAACTACCCGTTGCCTTGGCCTTATCACCAAATTTTGTCATCATGCTTGGGCCTTGAGCCTTTTGTTTTTGAGGTGCCTGAATAACATTTACTGCATTCTTTGTTGCTGGTTTATTGCCTGCAGTCATCTGACCTAGTTTTTGCATAATGCCAACTTCCATTAGGAATGTACTTGCTAGTATTTTTACTTCTTGTTCTGTAAGGCTTTCTAAAAATTCACCAAAGTCTTCTTCGCTAGTGTCTTCGAAAATGTCACAAACAATCATGCTTTCATCTAGTTTAACTATGCCGTAGTCTTCTTTAATGCTTGTTAAGTCAACACTTTCTTTTGCTGGCTCATCATCTGTTTCATATTCTGTATCATCTCCAGCATCTAGTTCCATTTCTTTAATTGCTTTTTTAACTAAATCTATTGCAAATTTTTTGTCGTCATCTTTCAGGTCAGTTAAGTTTTTACCATCTCTCTGGACAACGTCTATAATCTTGTTTAATTTTTCACTTGCGGCTAAACCATTATCATCAGCAGGTGAAATTCTTTCGTTTATTTCAGATAGTAAACTAGCAGGTGATCTTACTAAAGCATTAATAAACTCTTCTCTTTTGACTGATTCATCATTTACATCAGACCCTTGAGGGAACCTATTGGCTATACTATGAAATGATGAACTTTTACTTGGTGGAGTAAACTCAATGTCTTTAACTTCCACATTAGATTCAAATTCAACAGGTGCCGCTTCATCTACGTTTAATCCTGCTAATTGTTTTAAAATGTTAATATCTTCGCTCATTTTATTTCCTGCTATTTTATTATAAACAAGGTTAAATACTTCCTCGTTATATTCTTTAAATTGCTTATCAAAAATTGGTTTAGCAGACTCTTTTTCTGGACTATTTTTTAAAGCATTTCTAAAAGCACTTGCACTTGCAACTTCACCGTCTGTGTCTATGTTAGGTACTTCAAATAAGTAACCCCTCTGACTCATTGGAAGTGGGTGTTCTTTCATACTATTTATCATTTGATAGTACTTTGGATCAATTTCTCCAGTCTCTTTATTGGGTCTAACCTTCATATCTAAACCTGTATCTGGATCTATATTAGTCATAGCAAAACGTTCTGCCATATCTTTTTCGCCTACAGCAAATATTACTACAACATTATCATGATCAAATTGTTTATAAAAGGTGTGTACATATGGCTGTGGTGCAAATAAAACTTTGTTAGGATCTATTCCTTGTGACAAAGCAATCATTTGTTTTTCTTTATAGTTAAAAGGAGACTTATCGTCTACCTTATCTGAAGTGCCAATGAATACTTCAGCATCTGGAAATGTTTTTACAAGATAATCATATACAGCCACATGATGGCTGAGCATAGGCTGAAACCTGCCAGGATATATAACTATCTTCTTCATAGTTACTATTTATCTTTCTGAAGGATGCCATATACCTAAATCTCCAACCTCTATATGAGCAGGTTGCTCTATAACCCATTTAACTGTATTTGCAACCTCTTCTGGAGATAGCATATTTACTTCATTTACTAGTCTTGCTACAAGATCAGTATTAGTGTAGCCTGGATTAATTGTAGTTACCCTACATTTTTTAGGTGTAAACAGTTGCTTGTCGTATGTGACTTCTGCTAGGTCTGTTTTATTATCATTGTACCCTTTGCCACTACGAAAATTTGCTGTTAAGTTAGGCATGTTAGGATTATACGGATAGTATTTGCTTTTACTACCAATGTTTACAATAAATTTGCTTGGGTCATCTTTCCATTCTTTAAAGAACATATTAAAAAGATTAATTTGATCTTTTGTATCCATTATATATGCATTATTAATAAATACATCACAGCCTATACTAGCACTTAATATCTTTAAAGGTTCAGTAATATTAAATCCATTACTTCTGCTAAATCCAATCACATCATAATCGTTAGATAAAACATCATAACATGCTTTACCAATACCTTTACTATGTCCTGTGATTGCAATTTTCATAATGTATTATAACATATAAAAAATTTATCGTCGAGTAATTTATTTATTTGTGGTGGCTACCACTTTCTGCATGACCAGTATCTGGCTTTTGTCTTTGGACCTGGATTGTCGCAATTATGTCTTGCTCTGAAACTCTTTCTGGCTTTAGGGTTGCTCTTTCTGATACGCATTGTTTTACGTTTTGCTGATGTACCACCGTGTCCAAAGTTTACTTTTTTAACATTTCCTGTTTTAGGATCTTTCACATAAACTTTAAACTTCTTGACATCGCCACGCATAGGTTTGTTTAGTTTTACTTTACGTCCTTGATACTCTGCTTCAAATGTATGTTCTTCATCTTCACTGTAGCCTAATACCCCAAACTCTTCGTGGAAGTCTTGGGTGTCTTCTAATGTAATTTCTTCTTTAACTTTTTTATTTTTTTCTTCTTCTTTGTCTTCAGCATGTTTCATGATAATTGCTTCTCTGTCATCGTCCATGTGTAAACCACGGTCTCTAGCAATCTCACTCATTTCTTGATCTAGTTGTTCATCTGATAAACCACATGCTTTTGCGTATGCTTCTTCATCATGCATCAGGTTCATCAGTTTGTTGTAAAAATCGCCTTCACCTTCTTTGATGTCTTCTGGACGATGTGGTCTACCACATGCACCACAAACTGGCTTACCACATTTACAACTACACTCACTGGAATCATGATATTTTGTTTTGTTTTCTGCTAGTCTAACACCATATATCATTTTAGCAACATCTTTAACAATGTCTGCCATATCAGTGTTTTCACTTTCTAGTTCAGCATATAGTTCTGCGGCTGACATTTCTGTCCAGCGATTCTCATCTCCTAATGCTTTAGCAATCATTTTAGATACTGCTACTTCTGAAGCATCGCCGTCTGCATCTTCTTTAACACCTTTTAATCTAGCGGCTTGGTTTTTTCTCAAACGGATTAATTCTCTATGTGCTCTACTACTAGGATCTACCTCTTCTGGACCGCCCGGGTAAGTTCCATCAGTTCCCACAAACATTCCCTTTTCAGGTTTAAATACATATTCTTTGCCATTAGGAAGTTTTACTATATCAGCAAGGTCTAAATTTTGAAAAGGACGTCCTTCTGTTTTAATACCAGATAATTTTTTAATAAGATCTATGTCTTCGTCTTTTTTCTTTTTATCTTTTTCTGGCTTGTCATGTTTATCAATTGTTTTAGTTCCAAATGTATCTTCTATTCTGCCTTCTGTAGTAATATAGTCATCGAATTCTGCTTTGTACATTCCTGATAGTAATTCACCAACAGCCGAACTTGCTTCATCGCCTGGATTGCTCATGAAGTTTCTTAGATCATCTGAACTTTTTAAATCATCATGTGTTAGTCGTCTTGCGTAATCATAAAGATCGCTTTCTAAATCTTCTAGACTAATGTATGAACCAGGTCCTTTTGAGTGTAAATACTCTTTTATTTTAGGGATCATTAAGTCTTTAATATCGGTTCTTTCTTCGCCTTCCTCAATGTTTTCAGGATCTGCTTTTTTAACTTCGTATTTAGTATTTGGATTTTTTTGTTGTAAGTCTGCCGCCGCCTTTTTGGCTTCTGCTGAACTACTATACCTAGCAGTAATATCCTTACCGTTAGCAAAGATACCGTAAATTGCATCACTTGGTGCTTTCTCTACAACATTTTCACTTGTAAGTCCTGCTTTTTTCATACCTTTAGCAATCAGGTCACTTCTTTGAGCTCTTCCCATGTGTGGGAAATCGGCTTGCATGTATTGATACATTTGTCTAGGATCGTCCATTTGTTTAACTGCTCTGGCAATCTGATCAATTACTGCTTCATCGCCTGGATAACTGTCTTTAGAATTTTGTCTTTCTGCATTCTTTTTATCATGCTCTATAATATCGGTCCAACTGCAATTTTGCATTTCGCCTTCATCACAACCGTAATTGCCCCAGCCATCACATTCGTTTCCTTCTTCGTACTCTTCTGTTTCATCGTTATAAATTTCATCTTCACCATCTTGATAACCAGAACCAGCACAATTTGGACAAACGCCGTCTATTAAACTTTCTCGTTCATGATCTGCTCTGCAATGGTCCATTGCATTAATCATATCTTTATATGCTTCTTTACGTTCTTCTTCGTCGTAATAGGTATCAGGTGTCCCAATCATATCGTCTGATATGTCAGGCATATCCATTTCTTCTAAATGAATATAATGTTCTTGTATGTTTTCTACTATCTCAAATTGGTCATCTGATGTACCTGAATATCTACTTGCACTTCTACCACCGTGTTGTACAGCGGCTTTAGTTTTTGCACTATTACTATGCATTGCAGTAACTTTATAAGTTTTACCACTAGGCTTATGCCTAACAGTATAATGTTTAAAGGATTCTTTTACTTCATCTTTGCTATGTACATAACCTTTTTTGGCTAATTTTAAATGATCTTCTTCTTTGTCTGCCTTTACAGACTTACCTGTTTTAGGATGATACATCATATGAGGTTTGAATTCCTCATTTGCTTTCTTTTTACCTTTTTTGATCTGTTTACCTAGGCAACCTGATTCGCTAGGCTCCTGAAAACCTGATCCGATTTTATTGTTTTCAAAAAAGTGTATTAGTTTCATGTAAACTATTTATCACTTTTTTAGTCTTCGCTTGGTGTTTTCCATACTAACTTAACTCCACGTCTAGTTAGTTCATTTCTTACTTTTTGTTTTATTTTGGGTTTACTATTGCTATTGTTTAGATATTCAATAAGTTCATCTTGTGCGATAGTCTTTATATAAGAATGCTCTATTTTTACACCTTGCCCTTTGACAAACGACTTATGTGATGGTTTAAATTTAACAGGCATTATGTTCTCCTAATTATTATAGCAGTACTTATCTAATCTGTGTATTTAAAGCCACGTTTCACATACTTTTGGATACGATCATTTGTTCTTTCCTGGTCAAAAGTATTTCCTGTAAACCTACATAAGTTTTTATTGATACTATTAAATGCTGATTTACTTATATAAAAATTTTTATTGTCTGTACCTACCTGGCATACATCAATATCATGTACATGCAAACGGTAACGAATATCCTCATATAGTTTTATATTAACTTGTGCCTTTTTAAACTTATATATGCCTTCGTACAGCATAGTTTCAGGCTCTCCAGATTGTCTAAAGAAGGTTAGTAATTGATTACCTTGTTCTTCTGTATTAACTACATAATCTATATCATCATAGATCCAATCAACATCAATACCAGATACTTCTTTTAAATATTTCCAAAGAGCAAAACTACCTACTATCCAAGGACCATTTGTACTAGCAAGACCATATGGATCAACTGGACCATGTGGTACAACAATATAGTCGTCAAATATTTCTTTAATTCTATTCATTAATTTTTGTGTCAATATATGCTTTAATGGCTCTATCTACAGGTGAGTTCATAAGTGTATGTGAGGGTTTGAACCCTACATTAAGTTTAAACATTTCTGGCCAACTATTAACATCATCTACAACTCCTAAGGCTTTAAGACAAGTATATGCCCAATTACCTACCATTGAGTTATATCCAAATCTATCTAAATTGTGTGTAAATAAGTCATCTCGTAATTGTATAGCACCAGCATAGTCAGTCCAATCGTTACTCCAAAAAGCATTATCACTACTTCTGAATGCTCTCTTTTTACTAGCACCTTCTTTAATTGTGTATCCAAACTTTGTAGGGTTCTTATCTATTTCTGACTGCCAATCCCACATTGTTTCGTCTTCCATAATTCTTAATGGCATATATGATACACCATCTAATAATTTTTCTGATAATAGTAAGTCATTATAATGTCTTATACTTGACTCACTATCATGTGTAAGTCCTATAATCATTCCTGAAAATAAAAAGAAGTTAGGATTATGTTTTTTAATTTGTGTTAATGTTTCTATAATTCTTTCTGGCGAAGAACCTTTGCGTATCATTTTGTTTGCTTCATAATTTACAGTTTCTATACCAAAAAATAATGAAGTAAGTCCTGCTTCAGACATTTTTTCTATTCTATCTGGTTTATTATATAATACATCTTGTCTGGCAAAACTGGCTATGTTTGGAGTAAAGTCTAGTTCTTTAACTGCTTGGTGTATGGTATCTATTTTGTCGTCTGTTTCGTTTATTGTGTCATCAGCAGAGTAAAAGTTTGTAATACCAAATGAGTTTGCTTCATTAAAAAATTCTACTAGATGATCTATAGCAGTTATTTTAGGATTTTTAATATTTCTAAAATCGTAATTGCAAAAAGTACAATTAAATTTACAACCTATACCTGTTTCAAATATAGGTACATCATGTGGCATCCAAGTATCGTTTTTATAAAATTTATGTACTACAGGATTATCCATACGATTTTCATTGTCTGGATATCTCATTACTATAGAATTAAATTTTTTACCTACTAGCTCATCAAATTCTCTATTATGTATATCTCTTGCTAACAATGGAATACTTCTGCCAATATAAAGTATATCTCCTATCTTTTTATATCTGTCAGTGTTTTCAAAGTTTCTAATACCTCCTAGTATTGTGATAGTGCCAGGTATATGTTCTTTAATTAAAGTAGTAAAGTTTTGTAATTTTTGTAAGTATGCATCACCATTATTAAGTGTTACACTATAAGCAATTAGTAATGGGTATCCTTCGCTATACTTTACTAATGTGTTTATTATATCTTGTTGTTCCCATTGAGAGAAGTAATTAAATACAGTAGACTCATATCCATGTATTCTAAAGAGCTCTGATACTTTGTAAGGCGCACTAGGTTTAGCATGTTGTAAGTTATTGCCGTGTATAAAGGATTGAGGATTGTCTTTAAGGTCAGAGTTACTTACTGCCATACTATCACTTAATACTGCTACCTTAAACATATTTGCCCCAAATGACTAGTGTATGTCTTTCTCCCTCTGTTATTTCTGTTACTAGATGCGATGTTGTTCTGCCATTAAAAATTACCATGTCTCCAACATTTAGATCAATAGGCATGTTTCTGTTACCTGCTTTTAATATACCGCCCTCATAATTATCATTAAGTAAAATTATTGCAGTATAGTAATCCTGACCTTTTGCTACTGAGTCTTTTCTGCCTTTTGTATCTAAATCAACATGCCTTAAACATTCGTCTCCTTTGTAATATGAGTTTACATAAACCATGTTCAGAGACCAGTCGTTAAATCTATATGGGGTATTATTATTAATTGCTTCTGACAGAAAGTCAAATTTGTCTTTTGGAAATCTGAATCTATTGGGTATTACATTAATACCGTACCACTTTTCAGTAGGTACTTCTCCATACTCATTTTTAATGTTTACAACATTTTCCTTAGGCACAGAGTTTGCAAAATCCAATATAACACTACAATCCTCTGATGCGAGGACATTTTTATACAGTTTTAGTGTTAAGTTAGAAGAGACCATATGGACTATTTATTAGTATAGTCCATAGGTACTGTAAAATATCAGTTAGTCTTCTTGTTTAATGAGTGTGTATATTCCGTATGCTAAACCGGCCCATGCCACTAATGCCATTAGTCCGTCGAATAATAAAAATCCGCCACATACTCCGATTAGAGCAACGCCGTCAAGTGAAGTTCTTTCACCCATTCTGCTTTTAGCCCAATCCATTGCATTATTTAAATAATCCATATTGTACCTCTATTTCTTTTTAGTTTTGCGAGTGGTATTGCTAACATTTTTAGCCTTACCCTTCCTGTTTTTGTTAGGATCGTTTCTTCGTTTCTTACTAACAGCGGCACCAATGGCTTTTTTACCACCTTTGGCCCGTAAACTTGCGGCTCTACTTTTGCTTAAACATTTAGGTTTACCTTCACCTTTTTTACTGTCTCCGCATTTGCCAATTCTTTCGCCTTTTGTATTATATCTGTCCCAGCCTCCGCCACCGGCTCCACCTTTTTTGCCTTTACCAAACCATGCTCGTAGATCTTCCTGAATGATGCCTTGGCTAACGACTTCCTTGATAATCATATTATTTCTTTTTGGATTTTTTCTTCTTGGAACTGTTGCCCCAATTCTTAGCACCTACTTTACGGCACTTGACTAAGGCTCCACTGGCGTATGCACTAGGCCATACTTTGTATCTGCTTTTTACTTTGTGGTAACAAGCATCTTGTTTTTCATTGAGTTGAGATTCATGTACTATACTGCCTCTACATTTAGGACATTCATTAAATGGTATAAACAAAGGATATTTTACACTTTCTTCTTGTGTTTCAGGTTGTCTTTGAGTTATAGGTTGATCAAAATCTTTCCTATATTTTTCTTTGTCTTTTTCATGCTGATCAAATGACTGATTTGCATTGTATTGATTGTAAACTAATTTTATATTATCACCAAACTTTGCTAGAGGTAATTTACCAAATTTAGGATCGTTCATTGCAAATGAAAAAAATGATAAAAGATTAGATGCTAATTCCTGAGTACTACCTTCGCCTCTGCCTTTCATTAGTTTTACTAAATCCATAAAGTCTTGATCTATGTACTTACCACCAAAGTCTTCCATTTCTTCTGTTATGTCAAAGCCTGTTAGATTTTGATATCTAACTGCTAACATGTCATAATTACTTGTTACATCATCTATGGTTCTAAATCCTTCACCTTTGGCAAAGTCCATAAAGTCTAAAACACCATCTCTCATACCTTTTGTAGGAGATTCTGGTTGTTTTGGATTATACATTCCTGTATCGTTATCTTCTCCTACAAGTTTTCCTCTCATAGGATGAGGTGATTCATTGCCTAAATTTGGCTTTATTTTCGCAGGGTTAGAATCAGATGCTTTTACCTGCTTTGCTTTTTCTGTTATCTGATTAATCTTCATAAATATTATTTATGTTATAACACCTGCATAAAACACTTTTACGGTAGCACTTCCGGCTTCTGCACCGCCTTGTGTTACTATTGCACTGATGGCTGTTGAAGATGAATAGGTGTGATCATTTTCAAATATAAATTGTCCACCTGCTGGTTCAAAACCACTAAACAATCTATCAGTATCTCCAGCATCGCCTACAATTATTTCTGTTGTAGCATTTGCACTAGTCCAGTTACCTGCACCTTTTTCTACTACAACTTTTTGTATGTGAGTATTTGCACTGGCTGTACCAATTGCTACTGTACCACTATTGTAATTTACCGTAGTACTTTTTATTCTAATTTTTTGGCCTTGAGCTGATTCTAATTGCCCTTTAGTAACAGCATGAGTGGCATGTGTGCCATCTGCTATGTGTATTTGCTCTAAGTTATCATCTTTATCTTTCATGGAAATTATAGAACTACTAGAAGCGTCTATAACTGCACCTTGCTTACCAAGTTCAATAGTTGTACTTGCTCCTGCTATCCCGTAATTTTTAACTGAGTCTACCATTTATAACTCCTATTAAGATATATTACCTAGATCACTGTTACTATTTTGTGCTGAATTAATTGAACCGTAATCTGTAACTGTAACACTATCACTTGCTAATACTATACTAACTGTGGCTGAACCGGCACTTGCGGCGCCATTTGTAGTTTTTGCAGTTACTACTGATTCTGATGAATATTCATACTGATATTGTGAATGATATTGACCTACTATTGTAACATCAACATCACCTGCTCTAATAAATCTAGAGCCATTTGAAGTATCTCCTACTTCAACAAAGTCTGCTGTACTTGAACCACTTGCCCATGCACTAGGAATATCAACTGTTACTGATATTATTCTACTACCTGCGGCAATAGTGGCAACGTTACTTGCTGTTGTATCATTATAGTCTAGGTCTAATGTGATATGTTGTACTAAATCGTTTGTTGTTGCATCTAATTGCGATTTCGTTACAGCACCAGTACTGGCTGTTGCATCCGCTATTGCTATTTTTTGTAATGCGTCCCCTGACGTATAGAAGCCAATAGCAGAACTGTTTCCAGTTATATAAGAACCTTGTTTACCTAATTCTAGATTAGTACTTACACCTGCTAAGTTGTATTTTTTGACTGTAGCCATTTAAATCTCCGTGTATGAATTTCAACTTTACAAATGTATTTATCTTATCTTGACATATAAGTTCTTTATGCTATACTACTACCATGTTTGATAACTCTATACAACGCATAGGTTTTTGCTGTAAATATCTGGATGAAGACCAGACACAAAAGCCTAAAATACTAAAAGAAATACAGCAGATGTACACCGAAAAGTCTACTACAAGACTATGGTGCAACAACAATCCTGACAAAGCAGAACAAAAGTTGATGGATTGTGTTGAACACAATATGCAGAGTGCATACAATCTAGTTGAGTATGTGAGTACATTACCTGAAAATATGCGTATGGTAAGACTAGGCAGTAATCAGATACCCATGGCAACTGAACCTACATGGCGATATGTGTTTGAAGACAAAACAGTTATTAAAGAACTTGAGAAAGGCTTTGCTAAAGTTGGACAACTTGCTAGAGATAAAGATGTTCGTATCAGTTTCCATCCTGGTCAGTTTTGTGTACTTGCTAGTGATAAGCCTGACGTTGTTGAACGAAGTATAGATGAGTTTGAATATCATGCAAACATGATACGTTGGATGGGTTTTGGTAAGGAGTTTATGGATATGAAATGTAATGTCCATATTTCCGGTAGGCAAGGACACCAAGGCATTATAAATATACTAGATAAATTGAGTCCAGAAGCTCGTAACACCATTGCTATCGAGAACGATGAAATGTGTTGGGGGTTAGATGAAAGTCTTAAATTGGAGAAACATGTAGCATTGGTGTTGGACATACACCATCATTGGATTAGAGATGAAGAATATATACAAGCAAATGACGACCGTGTTAAAAGGGTCATTGATAGTTGGCGCGGTGTTAGGCCTACTTTACATTATAGTTATAGCAGGGATGAATGGTTACCTGAACCATCCGTGCTTGGTGCAAACCACCAACATGGAGACATGCATGATATCAACAACCTACTCGATATAGGTTGTAAAAAACAAAAACTAAGAGCACATTCAGATATGTATCCTAATGAACAATGTAATGAGTGGGCATTGAGTTTTTGGAATGACTTTGATATACAATGTGAAGCAAAAGCAAAAAACTTGGCTAGTACACAGTTGTATGAACAAGCATTAGAAAATAACCTATGTCAAATCACGTAAAAGATTACAGAGATTCCTTACTACCAGATATAAAATTTAAAGGTAGAAAAGTTTGTGTGATTACAAATTACAGAACAGGAAGTACATTTTTTATTAGAGAAACCTTTCTAACAAATAGAATAATGCCTATGGGAGATTGGGAACACTTTAATAACAATAAAGACTTTAATTATCTTTTACATGAGTTACAACAACGTACTGCATTTTCATTTAAACTAATGCCAGATCATATTAAATTAGATAAAGACAAATATCATAAGATATTAAGTCAGTGTGATGAACTTGTATATCTCTACAGGAGAGACTTTGAGGCACAGGCTAGAGGTTGGATAGCATGGAATAAGTCAGGCGATCATGATCATCATTATGGCGAACTCAAAAGGTATGATATCAAAATTACACAAGAAGAAGCAGACAAATATACAAATCAATTAATAAACAATTATAAGTTTATGAATTGGTCATTTAAAAATTATCCTGGTAATGTATATTGCCTGGAGGATTTTCCCTTACAAGTGCCTTATAGTAGAATATATAATTGGCAAAGTGATATTACTATACCAGACTTCAATACTCATAAAGAAGTGTTCAGATCTTGAACAAATGCAAAAACCAATTTGGTAAATAGTGCTATGAGAGTATTAATTATTGGCGGCTGTGGCTATGTTGGCTCTGCAATTGGTAAATATCTTGCAGACGATCATGAGATTACAAATATAGATTTAGAATGGTTTGGTAATCATTCTCTTGCCCATACAATTAATATGGACTACAACAATTTAACACCTAAGTTTTTAGAGCAGTTTAATGTTGTAATACTTACAGCAGGTCATAGTAGTGTTAAGATGTGCGATACAGACTTACAAAGCAGTTTTAATAACAATGTAAGAAACTTTGTAAACCTCACAAATAAATTAACAACTCAAAAATTTATCTATGCCAGTAGTGCCAGTGTTTATGGTAATACTTCTTCTACTGAGATAGCGGAGGATAATGTAAACTTTAGTCCTATAAACTATTACGACATGACTAAGTTACACATAGATCACATTATGCATTTAAGTCCACTAGACTATTATGGTTTAAGATTTGGTACAGTAAATGGACCAGCACCTAGTATTAGAACAGATGTAATGATTAATGCTATGGTGAATACTGCTATGCGTAAAGGTGAGATACATGTATTTAATGCTGACACTCGCAGAAGTATTTTAGGTATAAATGACTTATGTAGAGCAGTAGAAAGAATAATAAAAGATAATAAAAAGTCAAACAGAGGTATTTACAATACAGCAAGTTTTACAAATACAGCAGGAGAGATTGCTACAGCAGTAGGCAAACATGCAAACGTTCCTGTTATAGATAAAGATCCGCCAAGTGTAATCTTTAATGAAAAGTTACAAAATAAAACATATGATTTTGGTATCAGTACTGCAAAGTTTGAAAATACTTTTAACTTCGAGTTTACAGACACATTAGACAGTATAACACAGGAGATGGTAGAGCAATATGCAAAATGCAATAGAGACCACAGAGCAGAACTCGTACACTACACTTAATAAATGTGTAGCATGTGGCGGTTCTAATTTAGAACAATTTTTAGATTTGGCTGAACAGCCACTTGCTAATAACTATCACAATGGAAGTGGTGGTGGCGAGTCGTTTAAGTTAGGATTAAATTTGTGTACTGATTGCTATCATACTCAACTACCAGTAAGTGTAGATCCTAAAGCAATGTTCGACCATTACATATATGTAACAGGCACAAGCCAAACACTCAGAGATTATTGTGATTGGTTTGCACAATTTGTAACTGACAGAGAAAATATACAACATGGTAACATATTAGATATAGCATGTAATGATGGTACACAGTTAGACAGTTTTAGAAAGTTAGGCTGGAAAACATATGGTGTTGATCCTGCAAAAAATTTATTTGATGTAGCATTAGAAAAAGGACACATGGTGCGTAATGCATACTGGCCTATCTCTTTCGTTAAGATGAATGTAATTACAGCACAAAATGTATGTGCTCATACTCCGGACCCTTTAGCATTTCTTAAAGGAGTCAAAAATGCTTTAATGGATAATGGTACAGCATATATACAAACAAGCCAAAGCCAAATGTATCAACGTAATGAGTTTGATACCACATACCACGAACACATAAGTTTCTTTAGTGCTAATAGTATGAAAACTTTAGCCGAACGAGCAGGCTTAGTATTAACTGATATACACATTACTCCTATACACGGAGATAGTTATGTGTTTGTATTAAAACATCAAGGTGCTGATGTTAAAAGCTCAGTAACAGAAACAATCAGGAAGGAAGGAACAGAAGGCAGACATAATACAATGTTTTATAAGCAATTTGGAATTAATGCTGAAAGTATAGTAAGGAAATTAAAAGACTTGGTTACTAGATGTCAAGCAGAAGGAACGCCTGTAGTAGGTTATGGTGCGGCGGCAAAAGGCATGACAGTATTAAATGCAAATGATATACAGTTGGACTGGATAGTTGACGACAATCAACTTAAACAAGGCTTACTCACACCAGGCACTAATATACCTATTAAAGATAAAAGTAGTTTAGATATAGACGAACACATAGTTGTTATACCTCTAGCATGGAACTTCTTTAATGAAATAAAAACCAATGTAGAAGGCGTTAGACAAGACAAGCCAACACAATATGTACAATATTTTCCTAGAGTTATGTTCGTAGTATGAAAAATTATCTAATCAGAAGTTTATACAAAATAAAATCTCCTATGTGGTTTGACGATCGAAGTGATGAAGGAGACTTGTACGATTGGTATATGAAAATGCATGACATAAGTCTACGATCATTTGAAAAACATTTACAAGGAGAATGGGAGTTTATTTTCTTTAACAAGGAAGTTGAAAACATTCAGGAAGTTTTTAAAGATCATTTCTTTGAGATATATGATATTTGGAAACAAGGCGATTGCAACATACTTTATTGTGGCCCAGATAATATAATGATGAAGCCTACAGAAATGTTTGGCAAGTATGATGACTTTATGATGTTTAATTATACTGATCCTAAAACTAGTGTAGAGGAGAATCATTATAACATTCAGCACCAACATTTTTTTAATGCAGATGTTAGATACTATCCAAGTACTATGAGTCAAGACATCTGGGACATGGGTTTAGAGATGGCAGAAAATTGGGACTTTAATAGTTGGAATACAGAGCAATTTATTCTTAATAAAATGCTATGGGATCAACCAGATAGAAATATAGATAATACACTGGACCCAACTATGGCATACCAAGGACATCAATTGTTTGTACATGATTGGGAGCAAAGAAAAGTTTACTCAAATGAATGGAATGGTTGTGATATTAAAGATGCACAAATCATACACCTACATGGAAGTAGGCACGCACCTAATAAGTTTGCTCTAATGGATCAACTAGAGAAACTCTCCTAATATGTAATGCTTGGTGGCCACCGTGCATATCGTTGGAACAGTCATTTGCAGTTCTCCTGCTCTATTCTAGCCTTTACTACGAGGGAGGCATCTTTTAATTACTGTTAGACTGAAATTAATCTGTCCAACACTTTTATTTAACAAAAAATGTAAAAATATGCTTCAAACAAAGAATTTCAGTATTTTTACTCAAGAAAAAGCCCTGAACTAGTCCAGGGCTCCTTACGTGACGTGTATGTTACTTCTTATTGAAGACGTGGTATAGTATCCAAATACCTACTAATCCTAGTAAGCCTTCGTTACTCAATCCATTTAAGATTACCATGATGTTTGTAACAACCTGAAAATCTCCTAGGAATGGAACCGCTCCGCCGAATAGAACCTCCAGCACTACTCCGAGAGCAATAACACTAATACCAACTTCTGTAAGTTGCTTGGCCCATCCGCCAACACTTTTAAGAATATCCATATTAACCTCCATTTTGACAACCTAAAGTGGTTCTCAGATATTACTTAACTGACCAGTTTCACTAGTTAAACTATCTTATAACATTTAAATACAGTTATAAACTACAAAATAGGGCAGATAAAACACATGTTAATACCAAAACCAATAGAAAAAAATGACGTAATCACAGTAAAACTACTTACTGGTGAAGAGATTTTAGGACGTTTTGAAGGTGAGGACGAAAATGGTCTTCAGGTTTCAAGAGCAAGTGTTGTGGCGGCAAATCCAGAAGGTGGACTAGGATTAGTACCTTGGATGATGAGCTCGGCACCAGAAAAAATTAGTATAAATAAAAATACTGTTGTAACTTTTGCACCAACAGTTGAACAGATTGCAGACAAATTTAACGAAGCCACATCAAACATTCAGATAGTAAAGTAAACACTTGACATACATACAGATTTTGCTATAATATATAGGCAATGGAGATTTCTATGAAAAAACTTATTGGATTGCTTCTATTATCAAGTAATTTAGTACAAGCAGAATTAAGCGATTTTGATATAAACTGGAAAAACGAAAAACAATGTTTAGCGATTAATTTATATCATGAAGCACGAAGCGAATCAATGGCTGGAATTGTAAGTGTTGCAATGGTAGTCATAAACAGAACTAAATCAGCAAAGTTTCCTAATAATATATGTGATGTTGTTAAACAGGGCAACGTAACAGAAAGTTGGAAAACAAAAAGGTATCCTGACATACCAAATAGTATGAGGATATTTTACCCTACACGAGGACAATGTCAGTTCAGTTGGTTCTGCGATGGGCAAAGTGATACACCTTTAGAGGAAGAAAGTTATAAACGTATGCTAGACATCTCAGATAAACTATTAGAAGACGACTTCAATATTGATATTACAGAAGGTGCAGACCATTATTTTGCTACATGGATAGATGTAGAACCTAAATGGGCAAAGCATATGATTTATATTGGCACTATCGATAAACACAAATTCTACAAGTCTATTAATTAAGAAATTTAGATAAATATATACTGTTATAATACACACAATTAGGAGTAACAGTATGTATGAATATAGATGTACAGTCTTGAAAGTCGTAGACGGTGATACAGTAGATGTAGATATAGACTTAGGATTCGGTATAGTTTTAACTGACGAACGTGTTAGGCTTATGGGTATAGATACACCAGAAAGCAGAACTTCAGACAAAGTAGAAGACTTGTTTGGCGAATTAGCAAAAGCAAGGTTAAAAGAAATGGTATCAGGTAGGTCAGGTCCTATTCTAAAAACACAGATTAATAAAAAAGGCGAAGATATGAAAGGTAAATTTGGTCGTATCTTAGGTGACTTTGAAGTTGAAAAAAATGGTGAGAGAAGAATGGCAACTGATGTATTAATTGAAGAAGGACATGCAGTAGCATATTTTGGTGGCAGTAAAGAAGAAATTTCTGCCAAGCATTTAGTCAACAGAGATAAATTATTGCGAGAAGGTTTAGTTAGTCAAGAAGACTTTGATAAAGCAACAGCAATAATGGAAAAGAAAAATAGTTAGACCGAAAATTGGTAAAAAATATATTGACATTATCTAAATATTGTGTATAATAATATGCAAAGAGGTAATGTAATATGAAACGATTTTATTCAGGTAAAACATATACACACGCAACTGGTCACAGTTGTGCATTCAGACAATGGAGAGCAGATAGTCATTGCAATTTAATTCATGGCTATGCATTACAGTTTGAGTTTACTTTTGGTTGCGATGAGTTAGATGAACGCAACTGGGCAGTAGACTTTGGTGGCTTGAAAGAGCTAAAGCAATGGTTAAAAGAAATGTTTGACCATACTTATTTGGTAGCCGAGGATGATCCTGAGATGGACACAGTTCAAATGTTACAAGACAAAGGTCTTATTGACATGAGAGTTGTTAAAGCAACAGGATGTGAACGGTTTGCCGAGATGGCCTTTGACAAAGCAGATGCTATTGTAAAAGATATCAGCAATGGAAGATGCTGGGTTCAAAAGGTTACTGTAAAGGAACATGATGCCAATAGTGCAACATGTGAACTTGCAGACACTCAGAAGATTCGCTTTACAATGAATCCTGAGAATAACGAAGAAAGATAAAATGATGAACGAATAGTTTTGAATGGGGGCAAGAGTGATATCTACTTGCCCTTCACTTTCTTAATTTCCCTCCCAAATTTACGATAAATAGTACTACTATGTGGTTCGGTCTACTTACATTAATAACTGCTCTGGCTATCGCCGGCGTAGCCGCATGGTTCAGCATCGCTGGATTAATGATATTCTTTGGTGGCATGCCAATGAGTGTAGCCATTATGGCTGGTACATTAGAAGTAGGTAAACTACTCACAGCAAGTTGGCTTTATAGATATTGGAATGAAACTTCCATACTGTTAAGGACATATCTGACTACAGCAGTTGTGGTTCTAATGGTTATAACATCAGCAGGCATATACGGTTACTTGTCTAAGGCCGCCTCTGACGTTTCTAGTGATGGTGCTGTAGCATTTGCTGAAGTAGAACGTGTAGACGGTTTAATACTTAGAGAAGAAAATAAGATTGCTATTATAGAAGATAGAATACTTAGTATAGGTGGTAGTGTAGATGTAAGCGAAAGCATAATCCAACAAGAAACAATTAGAGATGGTGCCTGGGAAAGGGTACAAGGTGATATAGATTACGCACAAGGACAAATAGACAGATTAAGAGACCAACTTGCAGTATTAGACAAAGCAGTAAACGATTTGAGAAACAAAGGTGTTGAAGTGGTTGTTACTGATGAAGGTGGTATATTTCAAGGAGATACCACTGAAAAGATAGACTATGTTGCACAGGCAAACGACTTATACAACCAACAAGAACAACAACGTGCAGATATCAAAACAGATATAGATAAGCAACAATCAAATATTGATGCATACAGAGTCCAAGCACAAGACACAATAAACGGTGCTAACGCAGAAATTAATAGACTTAGAAACACTAGTTCCAATCAGCAAGATGCAAATATAGAAAAGATAAATGCATTTAACGTAGATATAGATGCAATTTACGATAATATTGCAGTACTTAAAGACACTAAATTTACTGCAGAAAGCAAAGTAAGAGATTTAGAAAGAGAAATAGGCCCAATTAAATATGTAGCAGAACTCCTATACGGAGCATCAGACCAATCTGTTATGGATCAAGCAGTAAGAATATTTATACTGCTGTTTGTTTTTGTATTTGACCCTTTAGCAATTATGTTATTAATTGCGGCTAACCAAACTCTACTAAGGTATGGTATAAATTTAGAGAGTACTGGACCTAAGTCACCTGACAATGATCCAGATGATTATTATGACAGCGATTTTGAAGAACAATCAAGAGGAAGATATGGCGACAACATGCCAGATTTACCTAGTGCGGTAGATGATGCCGCAAAGGCAATGGCAGAGTCGGCTTCCGAAAAAAAAAGATTAAACGAAATAAAAAAGGCCTTATCGTTATTGGAAAAGAAATACAAGAAGACATTAAAGGCGCTTGAGGATAAGCCTAAAGAAGTTGTGGTAGAAAAAATAGTTGAAGTTGAAGTGATTAAAGAAGTTGAAGTAGAAAAGGTAATCGAAAGGGAGGTACCTGTTCATGTCGAGAAGATCGTTGAGAAGGAAAAAATTGTTGAGAAACCTGTCGAGGTCGAGAAGATTGTCGAGGTTGTTGTCACAAAAGAAGTACCAGGACCAGAAAGAGTCGTCAGAGTTGAGTCCTCAGAAGGAGTCCAAAGATTAAATAAAGAGATAGCATTATTACAAAACGAGTTAGATGCATTAAAGAACAAAGAACCAGAAATTATAGAGAAGGAAATTATAAAGGAAGTAGAAGTCGAAAAACCTGCTTCAGGAGATCTTAAAGAAGCCGCACATCTTATGGCAATAAGTGAATTAAACAAAGAAGATTTATCAGAAAAACAAATATTAGAAATGTTACAAAAATCATCAGACGAAGAAGTAAAACGTAAATTAGGGTTTTGGGCAGTACAACTACCTAAAACAGATGTAGAAAAAGAACCAACAAACAAAAAGTATATAGGTAAAAAATGAGCGAAGAGCAACCTTTAACATGTAACTTTTGCGGTAAAAAAAGAGAAGAAGTAGAGAAACTAATTGCTGGACCTGGTGTCTATATATGTGATGAGTGTATAAAGTTAAGTTATGGAATTGTATCTGAAGATCAGGAAGGAGAATTTGGCAACTTAGACTTTAACGATTTACCTAAACCTTCTGAAATAAAAGACTTTTTAAATTTATATATTATGGGACAAGACTCTGCAAAAGAAATATTGTCTGTAAATGCATATAATCATTATAAAAGAATATCAAACGTAATAAATGATGTAGAGTTAGACAAAACAAATGTACTTTTATTAGGCCCAACAGGCACAGGTAAAACATTACTAGCAAAAACACTAGCCAAGAAACTACAAGTACCATTTGCAATAGCAGATGCAACTACACTTACTGAAGCAGGATATGTAGGTGAAGATGTAGAGAGTGTTCTGGAACGTCTCCTTACATTGTCTGATTTTGATATTGAATTAGCACAAAGAGGTATTGTGTTTATAGATGAGATAGATAAAAAGGCCCGTAAGTCAGAAAGTAATACTGCTACAAGAGATGTAAGTGGTGAAGGTGTTCAACAGGCATTGTTAAGACTTATTGAGGGGACACAATGTAAAATTAAATCACATACAAAAACAAAGTATGCAGATGAATTTATAGAATTTGATACGTCAAATGTATTGTTTATATTAAGTGGAGCATTTGTAGGCGTAGAAGAAATAATAGAAAAACGTTTAAAAAGTAAATCTAAAATAGGATTTAACAGTAAAATACTTACTGTTTCAGATAAAAATGAATTGCTAACTAAAATTAATTCAGAAGATGTCGTGCAATACGGACTTATACCTGAGTTAGTGGGCAGACTCCCCGTCATTGCAACGTTAGACAATTTATCTGAAGAACAATTAAGAAAAATCTTGACAGATGTTAAAAATAGTATTATAATGCAAGTAAAGTCTTTATTAAGACTTGACAATTTAGAGATAGAATTCTCTAATAACTATTATGATCAAGTATCTAAGTTAGCAATACAGTCTAAAATGGGTGCTAGAGCATTAAAAAGTCTTGTAGAGAACAGTTTAATAAACATAATGTTTAGGATAGATGAGTTCAATAATAATGGTGTTAATACTATTAGATTTGATAACTATCCTTATAAAGGAAATAAACCAATATTAGTATTTAATGATCGTGAAGAAACAGACAGCAATTACAAATTATACAGAGGAATAGATGAGTTGGAAAAATAATAATTTTAAGAAAGATTTTAATCACAAGGCTAGGAATAAAAAACGCCAACACGAGGATAAAGAAAAAAGAAGGTTCGCAGGTCGTGACATAGAAGTTTACAATGGTGATGTAAACGGAGCAATCAGAAAATTAAAGAAAGTTTTAGAACGAATGGATTTCCAAAAGGAATTATCTAAACGTGAGTTTTATGAGAAACCTTCTGCTAAGAAAAAACGCAAGAAGGATCAGGCAATTAAAAGAGAAATAAAATCTAAAGATGATATGATTATGCGAGGCGAATGGATGCCGCCAGAACTAACAGGAACTAAACATCTTAAAGGAAAAAGAGGTAAACGCAAAGCATGGGCTCAAACAGAAAAAGTTAAACGATTAAGAAACAGAGGAAAAAATCAGTAAGATGGAAACTATAGCAATTATAATTACAAGAGGGTTAGAATTATTTGGTTCTCTACTTGTATTAGGTGTTGTATCAAGTGTACTAATTGGCTTTGATATAATGACAAGCATACTGGATTTTATAAACACCAATCCATTTATAGTATTAGGATTAGGTATAACATATATCTTATACAGATCAGAACTACAAGAACGAGGACATTATGGCAAAAACTAGAGTATCAGTAGTAAGTGGAGGATTTGATCCTTTACATTCAGGGCATATAAACCTTTTAGAAAGTGCGGCTGGATATGGAGACAAACTTGTTGTATTGCTTAATAGTGATGAATGGCTAGCCAGGAAGAAGGGTAGACCTTTTATGCCTTTTGAAGAAAGAGCAGGCATAATAGAAAGACTAGACATGGTAGATTATGTTTATGGTGTTGAAGATACTGATGGTAGTGTAACCAAAGGACTAGAAAATGTTAAAAAGGCATTTCAAGAAACATCAGATGATGTAGAATTTATATTCTGCAATGGTGGAGACAGAGGAAAAGATAACATACCAGAAATGGAAGTTGAAGGATACACTTTTAAATTTAGTATAGGCGGAGATAACAAAGCAAACAGTAGCAGTTGGATATTAAAAGAATGGCAATATCCTAGTGAACGCAGAGTATGGGGAGAGTTTAGTAATTTATTTGAAGATGGTGTTGTTAAGGTAAAAGAACTAGTAATAGAACCAGGTAAAGGTATAAGTTATCAACGCCACTTTAAACGTAGCGAATTATGGTTTGTAAGCAAAGGAGAGTGTGTTGTAAAGCATGGCAGAGATACAGACAAACCAGATGAATATGATACAATAAATTTAAAAACAGACGAAGTTATACACATTAGAGTAGGTGATTGGCATCAAATAGTAAATACACAGGAAGAACCGTGTCATATAGTTGAGATACAATATGGCGAAGAAACTACTGAAGACGATATAGAACGTCTTGAGTACTACGACGGAGAGTAAATGGAGATGCGAGAACTTAACGAACAAAGAGTTTGTGAAATATTAAATGAAATTATAGAACTAGAAATGGCTGGTGTGGTACGTTATGCTCACAGTTCATTAATGGTTACAGGTCCTAACAGAATACCTATTGTAGCATTCCTACAAGAACAAGCAACAGAAAGTCTTGATCATGCCTTACAGGCAGGTGAGTATATTACAGGAATGGACGGACACCCTACACAAAAAATTGCACACATAGAAGAGTCACATGACCATAGTGTACTACAAATACTTATGGAAAGTCAACAACATGAAGAGAAAGCAGTAGACAAATACAAAGAACTTTTAATGGAAGTTGCTGATGCAAGTATTATGTTAGAAGAATATGCCAGAGGACAAATTGGAATGGAAGAGCAACATGCTTTAGAAATTCGTAAAATGTTAAAGGACTATGGACCTAACGAATAAAAAGGTAGTATTTGTACTTACATATTTAGAAGCAAAGGAATGGAATAAATTCTATCCTGCATGGATGTTCGGTCAAGTATATCCAGATTACCAATTCATAGTATTAGATAACGGCAACCAGCCTTTAATGGAGGAGTGGTGTAAACTTACAGGCTCTTACTATTATGGTGCAGAACATAACTTAGGTAGTAGTGCAGGTTATAACTGGATATTTAGAGTTGCAGAACTTTTACAATTAGACAGAGCAGTACTACTACAAGCAGATGTAGAAATAATCAGCAAAAACTGTTTAGATGTATTGTTTGATGAGAAATGGAAAGAGAACGATATACCATTTTGGCCAATGGAGTCTAGAGAGATGTGGGACACACAACCAGATAATTTAGGCGGCTGTTACAATTTAGGACAATTTTTTAGTTTTAATCCAAACTATTTGTTATCAAATAAACTATTAGTAGATGAAAATTATGTAGTAACACATTTTGATGATGCTGATCTTATGAGAAGAATGTTAGAAGTAGGAACAAAGCCACATAACTTACTACTTGATTACGAACATATAGACGTTGTAGCAGGTCCAGATAAAATATCTTCTTTTGTTGCTGGACTTTATAACATGTATCACTTCTCAAGTTTGCAGTCTGGTTCAGAGAATCATAAGGAATGGCTTGAACTTAATCAACCCTATCACGACAAAAAATGGTTTAATGAATCTAAAGACCATGCATACGCATTTCCATTTGGTCAATGTGACCCTGAAGATGGTAAAGATATAAGTCATAAAGAACTAGAAAAATTAGACATTAATAAATGCGATCCACATAGTCACAAATGGTTACCATTGGGCTATCCTCCATATCCTACGGAGTATGAAGTAAACAGATTTTGGAAAGAATTAACAGAAAAGGCTTGACTTTCAGCAGTTTTTTGCTATACTAGTATAGTAAATTTAATAAAGGGAGCAAAAATTTATGTTAAAAACACAGTCCAAAAGAGCAATTTTTAAACAATTATTATTAAATGATGTTAAAAGCATTATGGATGATTTAAATGCTGGAACATGGATAGATTTAGTTACATTGAGAGATGAATTAGAAGGTAGTATAAGCGAAAAGTATTACTACACTATGTATAATCAAGATTATACTTACAGAACTTATAGTGACAGATGGTACAGAGCAATAAAAAGCATACAAGGTGATGACATAATTGTAAAGAAAGTTGGTGGGAAACTACTAGCATTTGCTAACACAGATTTTTGGTTAAATAGTTTGAAGCAAATAGGTGCTACAGACTGGACTGCTGACTACAACAGAAATTAGGAGAAACATGTACGATATATCAGAAAAAGGCGAAAAGCAATTTAATAGAGTAATTTGGCTATTAAGAGGATTATATATTTTAATACCTGTATCTATATTTCTAATATAGATTGACAAATAAGACTGACCTGTTATAATAAATGTATGACTATGCATTTGGATAACAGGTTTTCTACGATAAACACTAAAAAGTATAAGGCTAAGATTACTAAAGGTAAACTTAAAGAGCTGGAACTTAGATGGCGTGAACACAATAGGTCTATGAAACGCAGACACATGCATCATATGAGATATGATACATTACAAGAGTACATTGACTATTGTTATGGTACAGCATCAAAAAGACCAGATCCAAGAGACTACAGGCATTTTACAAAGTTACAGCCTGATACTAATTGGAGAGTAAAACATGATGAAGAGCATAGAGAAAAATATCCTAGTATGATGGAACAGCAGATGAAAGCAGGTACTTTTAATAAAACATCTGATGATAATATGCGTAAGAAAGAGCCTATGAAGTACACAGGAGATCTTATACAAGGTATTGCTACTATGCACAAAAGTAATGCAGTACCTGTAATGAAAGGCACAGACCAAGCAAAAGACATAGCAAGGATGCGTAGAGGATGATAGAGATGAATCATTTACTAAACCTGTCTACTGAAACACCTATGAGAGGCAAGTATGATTATCCTATATGGGAAATAAAAAACTTTGACCTTCCTGAATTAAACTTTAATATAGGAAAGTTAATTGATGGTCACAGATTTAGATATGAACTAGAAATGATTAATAATGAACTTAGTGAGATAAATCAGTTTATGGATTTTTGGCAGAAGAATATGAATGAGATACTTGATAATGTAAAAGCATCTGACTTGTTAGTATTAGATCAGATGTGGAAAGGCAGTATTAAAAATTTAAGTAGTAATAACAATATTGATCTAATGTGTGATAAACCTGGCCTTCATATGGGTAAACATATAGATAATAGGCATGTAGTAGGAGTACTTATTATAAATTTAAAAGACAATGATGCAGGAACATATATAGACGAATTAGATTTCAAAGGTCCTACTGAAAAAGGAACAGGCATATTTATTTTAAATAATTACAATACTAGTCATAGTATTCATGTACCACATAATTCTGAAGAAAACAGATATATAGGTTATCAAACATTACAATTTGAGGATTTTAAATGGAACTAGCAAAGTTACAAGACGGACAATTAGTATATGGACTCTATGAAGAGGTAGAACAGTACGCAGAAGAGCAAGACACTTGCGTAGACAGGTACTTTGACCACATTAATCCCTCTACCGTATATAAAAACTTTAAGTATGTGGGAAACGATATGAGTAATCCTTATAAAGTAAGTGTACCTTTTGATTACAGCCAAGGTAAACCACCAGCAACATTTAATGACGCAGGAGTTAATCAGGACAAATGGTAAGCAAAATAAAACATTGGGCAGATGTATGCAAACTACACTGGAAAGAAATTATATCATTGGCAGTAGCATTACATTGGTTAATGGACTTACTGATTATAATACCTTTGTCTTTAACAATAGGATACTTTTTTGGTGTACATATAGGGCATGACCATTAATGGACTTAACAGGCATAATGTTACCCAACGGATGGAAAATGCCAGAGTGCAACCATCCAATAGAGAAGTGGTGTAGTAATTGTGACCGAGATTATGTCACATATGAAAAGATACCGCACTTTAGGAAATACAAAGAGTTCTATACATGGACTGAAGAAGAATTTGAGAAGGAAATAAAAAATGGCACAAAAACAAGCACAACAAAAACCTATAGATAAAAA
>Ga0181418_1000016_pt1 | contig 46842 bp, 42 predicted proteins | sample 41SPOviralmetaG_FD_130143 | JGI IMG/M metagenome (GOLD analysis project Ga0181418, IMG submission 130143) | Marine viral communities from the oligotrophic San Pedro Time Series (SPOT) site, San Pedro Channel, CA, USA - 41 SPOT_SRF_2013-03-13 | ecosystem: Environmental > Aquatic > Marine > Strait...
CAAGCAGGTTATACTGATTTTCATTATTTAAGAGACATATGGAAAGATACGACAGAGAAGGACGCCCTTATAGGTGTATCAATGACAGGAATAGGCTCTGCCGCTGTGCTGCAGTTGGATATGGCGGAAGCTGCAGATATAGTAGTAAGTCAAAACAAAAAGGTAGCAAGGCAAATAGGGATTAAACCAGCAGCTAGATGTACAACCGTGAAGCCTGCTGGGACAACATCTCTGGCTCTTGGAACTTCATCTGGTATTCACGCTTGGCATAATGATTATTATGTACGTAGAGTTAGAGTTGGTAAAAACGAAAGTATGTATAAGTATTTAGTTGATAACCATCCTGATTTAATTGAAGATGAATACTTTAGACCTCATGATACTGCTGTAATTAGTATACCGCAAAAAGCTCCGGCTAATGCTATACTAAGAACTGAGTCACCATTTGATTTACTTGAGCGTATAAAAAAGGTGGCAACTGAATGGGTTAGACCAGGCCATAAGCGTGGTAGCAATACTCACAATGTTTCAGCTACTGTTAGTTTAAAGCAAGAAGACTGGCCAAAAGCTGGTAAATGGATGTGGGACAATAGGGACTATTATAACGGGCTATCTGTCCTACCTTATGATGGAGGTACTTATACTCAAGCACCGTTTGAAGATATAGATAAATCTAAATATGAAACTATGATGAAGAGTTTAACGGATGTTAATCTTACAGATATAGTAGAAGTTGAAGATGAGACTGATCTAGCTGGTGAATTAGCTTGTGCAGGAGGCGCGTGTGAAATAGTATGACAAAAAAAATAGCAATAGTCGGAGGCATAGCGATGATGTCCTTCGGCGCTGGCAATATGCTTTGGCATAAGCATAAACCAAAGTTAGGACCAAATGAGTTAGCTATAGCTAGCGGTGTTTTAGTTTTATCTTTCGGAATAACTATTAAATTTTAAACAAATAATTATGATGTGTCCATTATGTTTAGGCGGTATTTGCGAATACTGTAACAGTTAAAGTGTTGGGGGATTAGCTCAGCTGGCTAGAGCGCCTGCCTTGCACGCAGGAGGTCATCAGTTCGACTCTGATATTCTCCACAAATAAAAAGGGGACCTCATTTGAGATCCCCTTTCTTGGTTACAGGAACTTTGGGTATGGTGCCCAGTTTCTTATGTTCCTATGATACGTTACTAGAAGAATCTCTTCTTCTTCCCATACCAACTTTCTTTTTAGCTCTAACTACTTTAGACTTTTCTCTTTTACTCATTTCATTCCAAGACTTAGGTGACTCACCACTAACTCTTTTTGACGGTCTACATACTTTAGTATTTTTATTCTTTTCAGATCCGCAAACATTTCCTTTTTCATCTTTCCACTCTTCTTTAAACCATCTTTTTAAATTAGCACCAGACTTAGTTTTTCTTACTGCAGCTAGTGGAGAGTTTGATCTAGTATACATAGCCATAGATTTACCTTTATCTTTATCAGTCATTTTCATAGCTATTTTTCTAGCTCTTTCCATCTTAGCAGCATAAGCAGGTCTTTTCTTATTGAAATTTTTTTGCTGAACAAAAGCACCGTTTATTTTTTGAGCATTACCTTTTCTAGTTTTATATACCCATTTAGCTAATTCTTCCGCGCCAAGTTCTTTAAATTTACCCTTAGCATCTGGAGCATCTGAGTCGTGCCATTTTAATTTTGCTTTCATACGTTACCTTTTAAATGGTTAGCCATATCTAAACCTATTTTCTTACCAAAATCACTGTCTGATTTATAATGAGCTCTAGCTATATTTCTACTATCAGAAATATCTCTTGCTTTTTTATCTAACTCTGCAGACTTTGTAGGGTGTTTATCTTTTAATATTTCAGCTATTAAATATCCTTGAGCAGAATGTCCAGAAGGATATGAAGGTGTTTTCATAGAGTCAAGTTCTATGTCTTCTAATTTTATTCCAAAATTCTTAGCTAATTTCTTAGGTCTTGGTCTATTAAAATATTTTTTTAACTTAAGTATTATATCGTTTGAACTGTTGATTAAGTCTTTTATTTGCTCACCGTCTCCCTTACCAACAACACTAACATAAGCATCATATATGTTGTCATTGTTCTTAACAAAATCTTCGTCTTTTCTAAGTTTATTTATAGACTGTATTTCTTTAAAAGTCTCTAAAGAATTATCTTTAGGTGGCTTCGTTTTTTTAAACTTATCGTAGTCAAAGTTTTTTAAACTCATTTCTTTTTACCTTTGTTTTTTCTACATTTAGCTATCATACCACTAGCATAAGCTGATGGAAAAACTTTATGTGCTTTTTTAGCTTTGTAATAACAAGCATCTTTTAATGCCATAGGCGTTTCATACTTAGTCATTGGTATTGCGCATGATCTCTGTCTCATCTTCTTCGTTTTCTAATTTTTATTTTTTTATTTTCTGTTTTCTTAGCACTAGGTTGTATGTCCCACTTAGGCCAACCTGCTAGCATTGCTATTCGTTGCCACACTTCAGCCTCTTCACCTAAAGCACCTTCTATATTGTCAAGCTTTTGTAATACTCTATCAAGAGGTATGTTAGCTGTAGCAGAAACAATTTTAGCAAAGGCCATAAACGCTGGACTTTTAATACTAAACCCTTGGTCCATTATCTCTTCTCTTCTTTTCTTACTATCAAACTGATAAGCAGCTTGTCTTACTTTAGATATTTTAGAACTAACAGGTGGTGATATTTGTAATAGCTTATATACAGCGTCTACATATTCTGGTCTTGATCTACCTGATCTTTCGTATACGTCTAGTAAAAAGTTTTTAACTACAGAAGTAGTAGCACCAGCTATACCTAAACCTCTTAGTAAAGAATCAAGCATACCATTTAATGTTCTTGTAACTCTTTTCTCGTCTTTTTCTTCATCATCTCCAAAACCTATAGCAAACATAGCTTGCTGTAAAGAGTTAAATATAATATTCTGTACAACGCCGTAGTAAATTAACTTGCTAACATTAGTTTTTGAATCACCTCTACCAGCAGCTAAATCTTGAAAAGCTCTTTTCTGTAAACGAGCATACTGCATAGGTGTATTAGCAAACATAAGTATTAAACGACCAGCATCACTAGCCTGTTGTTGTGATATTTTATCAGGTCTACTTGACTGTTGATTTTCTTCTGATATTTCTCTAAACTCTCGCATAGCTTGCTTCTCAGCTTCAGCTTCAGACATGTCTTGATTTTTAACTAAATCTTTAATTCTATTACGGTAAAACGTAGCTCCACCAGTTGCAATAGCAAAGCTATCAGCATACTGTGTAGGTAGATAACCTTTTTCTAGTATGTATGCCATAGCAGCCTTAGCTTTGTTCTTAGATGTTTTAGCAGCATCAGCTATTTCAGACTCATTTATATTTATTCTTAAGCCATTACGTCTATCTCTTAAAAAGTCTGAGTTCATTAATGTCATAAAATCTTTCCAGTATTGAGGTTGATTAGCTAAAGCTTGACCTGCTTTTAAAGGATTATTAAAGTTCCAATTTAAAAAGTTTATACTTGATATTGTTTGCAACACCGCAGATCTAGTATTAAAGAACATTATAGCAGCGTTAGATCCATTTATATAATTAAGTATTGTACCACCTAATCTGCTTGCTTCACCAACTCTATTACTACCTGACTTCATACGTTTAAGTATGTTCTCCATAGCTTCTCTATACTTAGGACCATAAGCAGCTTCAAGCTTATTAAGATTTTTTTCGCTAAATATTAAATCAGCATTTTGCTGCCACTCTTCTAAATACTTTGGACGTTTAACTTCTCTTAAACCTCTTAACAAATCAGAAGTTATACTACCAGCTAACCAACTTTTGTCAGGTTTAGTGTAAGGGTCTTTATTTATAGTAGCAATTTGATCCGCAAACTCATGTAGAGTAAGATCTGTTTCAACTTGTTTAACTAACTCTTTTGTATCTGTTTTAGTAAGTCCAGGTATTTCAAGTCCTTGCTTGTTCCATAAGTAAACTCTTACTGCTTGTTCATTTGAAAACCCACTTTCAGTTTCTTTTTGTAAGTCTTTAGGGACATCTAGCTTGTTCTTTAATGTTTTAAAATCATTCATTAAGTTAAGTCTATCTTGTGATAGATTTTCCATAGCTCTAGCATAAGGATCAGACAAATGTGTTTTAAACCAAGCCATTTGAGCATCACCTAAAGAACCTTTAGATAATAAAGGATATATTAAACCTTGAAAATCTTCTGCAGAATAAGGTATAAAGAATTGAAATTTATTTTTATTAGCACCTCTTACTTGAGCTTTAGCTTCGCTAAATTCTTTTTCAGCAGCAATACCTGTTTTTTGTTCAATTATTTTATTAAAGTCAACGTCAACATTTTTAGCAAATTTCATTTTAGCTTGTTGTACTTGAGACTTAACATCAATAACTTCTAAAGCTTTTCTTACAGCATTAACATTTTGTATTGCATCATCTGCAAAGTAGAAATCATTATATCCCTCAGCTGCTTTACTAATTACCCAGTTTGCTTTAGCCTCACCAGTAGAATTACCTAGTCCAACTATATTCTCTTTTTTAAATTCTAAACCTTGTGATTTTAAGAAATCATATATGGCTCCTTGAGATTCAGGAGCTCTAGCTGTTAATACAAATAAGTCTTCGTTACCTCTTGCATTTCTAATCTTTTCAGCTACTTTAAATAAAGGACCACGGCCACCATCAGTTACTCTATTGAAATCACTAAAGTCCATTGTATAACCTTGATTTTTTAAGTCTGCTCCTCTTTCAGCAAACTCTTCTGCATTTAATTCTGTTACAGCGCCATCAGGACTAGTGGCTAGTACGATGTTATTACTTGTAGCTAGCGTATCATCAAAATCAAATACTCTAATCTTTTTAATTAGTGCGTTTACGTTTCTAGCTATTTTTAAAGCATCATCTATTATCTTAGCTTTTTGTAATACCTGATTCATGCTTGGCGCTTCGTCAAATTGTATTACATCTAAAGCTTTAAGCATATCAATATCAATATCTTTAGCTTCTTTTATAGAGTTGTTAAGATCTTCAGAAGCTTTAAAAAATATTTCTGTATTTACTATTTCTTGAAAAGCCTTATTACCGTTTGGAGCGTATATGTTGTTACTTATATCAGGTCTATTTTTTAAAAACTTACTTAATCTAAATATACCTTCTTGACTAGTTAGTCCTGTCTTTTTACCACCTTCAATACCTTTAGTATCTAAAAGATCCATAACATAATTAGGCCCAAAGAACTGGCCATGACCAGCTAGTATCTGATCTAACTTAGCTTGATCTAAATTGTTTCTAATTACACCATCAAATAATTCAAGCATAGTAACTGAGTTAGGTACTAAATGCTCTCCTTTTGTTTTTAAATCTCTATAAGCAGAAAGACTAGGGTCAAACGCTGCTCTTGCTCTAGCTTCTTCAAAAGTATATTTTTTTTCACCAGTTTTTTTATCAATAGCGTTTAACTTTTCTTCTAATCTTATATCATACCTATCTTTAAACTCAGGAAACTCATCAACAAACTCTTGTATTTTAGCTTGTTGTTCTTCTTCTGTAAGTTGTAAAAATGAAGGTACATCTGGCTTTTTTTTACCTTCAATCCATTGATTGCCTTCTATTAAATAAAGATAATCAAGACTAGTTAAAGCTCTTAAACCTTTTACTACACCTGTTTGTAATTGAAAAAACTGATACACTTGAGATTTGGTAATTCTTTTACCAGATGCAAGATCTTTCTGCATTGCTAAAACTAACTTACTTAAAACTTTTTTGTTAGCAATACCAGCTGCTTCAATTATATTTCTTTCTTTTTCAACCATAGCTAATTTAGATTCTAAACTAACAGTAGAAAAAACTTTTTTTGAAAGCTTTTGCATATAACCAAAACTCTTATTCATTGGTTTTATATCTGAAGTAACAATATCTTTTACTTGAGACTCGTTTGTATAACTTGATCCTTGAGCTTTTAATCTGTCAACATAGAAAGGACCTTGTTCTTTTTGACCAGTAATCTTGTTTAAAGTTTCTTTTGCAGCATTCAATAATCTGTTAGAGTATCCTACAAATTCTAAAGTTTTATTCCACGCTTTAACTAATCTATTATCTAGTAAACTGCTGGTAATTGTTTGAGCAAGTTTATTTAAATTTTTTGCTGGTGCTTCATTTATAACTCTAATTCCTTTTTTATTGCTTACAGCTATAAGATTTCTCTTTTTTATTTCAGCTGCAACTTCTGGAAAACCTGCTGCTTCTAAAGATTCTATAGATCCTTTTACAAACTCACCACCTGTAGCTAAGTCAGGATTTTCAGTAAACATTAAATCCACTAAAGCTGTTGTAATTCTAGGGTCAACACCTTCAATTGCTTGAGAAAAACCTTCAGTGTATTCTTCATCAATACCAATACCATATTCTTGAGCTGCTTTAGTTATTTCATCTTTAACAGCATTAAATTCTGGTTCAAGCTCAGCAGGTAGCACAATATTAAAAGCAGCTTTATAATCTACTCCTCTACCTAGTTCTCTAGCTATGTAAGCTATTTCTGCATTAACAACATCTTCACCAAATAGTTCTGCTCTTCTTTCAGCAATAGTAGTACCATCATCTAACTTTGTTTTAAGAGCTTCAGGCATAGCATCTACAACAAACTCAAATGCAGCTACTTCTGCTAGCGTGTTTTGCTTAGCATCTCTTCTTCCTTGCTCAGGTGTAAAATACTCTAACATGTCTTGAACATCTAAATCAGGTTTCAACTGCCTTTTAGGATTACCAGCATAAGGATTTTTAACTCTTGATCCTTCAGCTCTTGACTCATCTGTTAATATTCTAACTTGCTTGCCAGTTTCTGGATCTATTACAGGTTCAGTAAGCTTGTTAAACCTTTTGTTTAAAGTAGTTTGAGCTGTTTTATTTAATATAGCTAATGCGTAATCCTCTATAAACTTAGTATACTGCTCTGACTTTGGTTTGCCCATTAATTTTTTAACTCTTTGAAAAGCTAAATCACTAGATTGTTTTTGTAAGTCTTGAATAAAGTCTTTTGATGTTGGTGCTTTTAACTTACCACTTAATATTTTACTAGATACTTCTGCCATGTCTGTAGCTAAAGCTTCTACATCTTCTTGCTGCTCTATTTCTTCAGACAAATCTAGCATGCTTTTTCTTAATGATGGCTTTTCTGCTTTGCTAAAATCTTCAGTGGTTTCTTGTTGAATCTCTTGAGACTGCATACCTAAAGTTTTAGCTGCTATTTCAGTAGCTCTATATAAATCAAATTTACCTCCACCAACAAACTGCCCTAAAGTACCTCTTTCATTAACAGGTTTTTTAAAGTAGTCAGCTACAATACCTTTTACTCCTCTATCAGAAGTAATTATATCCATTGCTAAATCTTCTATAGTAACAGCTCCTTCTGTTCTAAATCCGTCCTCATCTATAACACCTGCTATTTTAGGATTCTCAATTACAGGTACACCGTTTATTTTAAATCTTCCAGATTTTATATATCTAAGAACATCATCATAAAATTGATAAGCTAACTCTGTTTGAACGCCTTCGTCGTCAGTGTTTTTATTTTCTATTATCTCATCAATAACAATATCTTTTGCTTCCTTTTGTCGCTTTAAATCTCTATCACTAGGCTTTGCTGTTTTTTCTTGTGCGTCAGCAACTTTTTGTATATCTTTTCCTATGTCTATGCCTTCTCTAGCGGCTCTTACTTGAGCTCTAGTAAACCTTCCTTTACGTATAGACTTGTTATAATCTTTTATAAAATTAAACACGTCTAATTCATTTTCAAATTTTAAGTTTTTAGCACCTGGTAATTCTTGCATTACTCTTCTAGTAGCATCTCTAAAACCTTGAAACCTTTTAGATTCAAAAGGTATAACACCTTTGTTAGCAAACTCACTAAATAAAGTAATTACCTCTTCAGCCTCTTCTCTACTAGTTACGCTTTCGTCATCTTTATATTTTTGTAAAGTATTATTTAAAGCATCTAAATATCTTTCATCAACTCTAGGATCTTTTTGTAACTCAACTAATCTTTTCTTTAATATTTTAGCTATTGGAAAAACAACTTCAGGATTAGTTTTTAATGTATTTTTAAGAAACTTATGTAATATCTCATGCATGCCTGAAAAGAAAGTTGATTTTTTTCCAGAGTTTGTTTCATTGTTTTGAATAGCGTACTCTACTCCATCTATTTCTAACTCTAATCCTCTTTGTTGTGATCTTTTTTTAGCGTCTTTAACACCTTTACTTTCTAACCACTCTTGTAATTCTTTTGAAGTATCAAAAGTTAAAAATGTATCTACGATGTCATCGTCTAACTGAGTAGTAACATCTTCAACACCTCTTGTTTGTACTTCAACTTCTGCTAAATCATTTAACCTTCCGTTTATTTGATTTATTCTAGCTTTGTTTTTAGCTTGAAACTCTGGCAATACGCCTTCGTTTTCTCTAAGTAAATTATCTTTTTCTAATATAAGATCTGTAGCTTCTTGTCTTTGTATTTTACTAAAGTTTATAGGCATTTTAATACCAGCATTTCTTAGTGCTGATAATCTAGCTATTTCATCTTGATATTCTTTTTTCTTAATTATGTTACCGTCAGCATCAGAGTATTTCTTTTTTATTTGTTCTTTTAATTCAGCAAAAAACTTTTCTGTTCTAGTTATATTAGACGCAGGCTTTTTAAAATTAAATTCTCTAACATAATTTTTAGCTAGATTTATAGGATCTGAAACCTGTGATTTAATACTTCCACCGAAAGGTAAAGCAACACCCATAGAATAACCAGCTAAAGAAGCTTCTAATAACTCTTCAGGTTCTACAAATCTTAAAGCATCATTAATACCACCTTCACCTTTAATACCTTTATTAACTTGAGATAATCCAGTTTGAAAAAACTCAGTTATCATTTCGTTTCTACCTGATCTATTTAAATTAACAGCGTTTATTTTTACTTTATCTAAATAATGTTTTACACCATCATAATACATTTTATTAACACCGTTTTTAATGCCTGATTTTTTAAACACGGCTTGAGCAGCTTTTAATTGACCTTTAGCACCAACTCTTTCTAGTAAACTCATAGTACCTGCCATAGCTATATCTTGAGCTACATTGTCAAACTCACCGCTTTCAATAGCTTTAAGCATATTTTCTTTAGTATCACCACCTGGATATTCATCTGGATTATCTAATATACCTTGCTTTACAGCATTCATATATTCATCAGCGTAGAAATAACTAGTAGCAGCAACTTGACCCATAGCTCCTACTATACCAGCGGCAACTGGACCAACTCCTGGTATCATAGCGGCACCAGTGCCTAGCATAACAGCACCCATCTGTGGTAAAGATTGACCTAAAGCTATTGTTAAATCTGAAAAAGATATACCGTCAGTAAACTTAGCTTTCTTTGATAATTGTTGAAAACCTTCAAACTCTTCAATTTGATCTATATTTTCTAGTAAACTTTCAGTACCTTGCATTTTGTTTGATCCGGCTTGTAGTTCAAGACCAAATATAGTTCCTGTTTTTGATATAGGAGCGTAAGAAGGTCCAAGTGGATTTGTTATTTCTATAGTAACTTCATCATCGTCTTTTCCTCCTTTGTCTCTAAGGTCTTGAAGTTTAGCAAGAGCTTCTTTATTAGCCTTAATCTGCATGCCATCTACTTGAGCTCCAATAGTATTACCCATATCGAATGTAAAGTCTGCAACGTTAACAGCTAGACTTTCCGCAAAGTCTATACTTCCTGAAAGAAAACTATTTGTTATGCCAAATGGATTTAAAAACATTTGATTAGGAAGTGGATCTATATAAGATTTTATTTTATCAAAAAAACTATAAAAATCACTCTTACTTCTACCCATAGCTACCTGCTTGTTGCCAAGTTCTTGCTCTATTAATTCAGCTATTTTATTACTTTGAACATTTACAGCATTGTCTTGTTGCATTGCTTGTTCTATTAAATTAGCGTAATAAGTATTAACAACCTGTTGCATAGCATTAACGCCTGCTTGAGTACTAGTATCATAAATACCTTTATCTACAAGATCGTTCATGTAAGCTTCAACATTAGGAAGATACATTTTTTTGTATTCTTCTAATCTAGCTTTTATTATAGGATCATTTTGTCTCATAGAAATATAAGATTCAGTAGCTTTTTCTTCTAGTTCTTCGTTTGTTTGTATAGCGTTTGTTTTACCAAAAACCATTTCTTCATTACCAACTGGGCCTATAATTTCTTCAACTTGATTTCGTTTATTTGTCATCAAGTACTCGTTCTCAACTAATTCTGGTTTTTCTTCTATTGCTTCAGCAAGTAATCCTTGAGGTTCTGTATAACCAGAAACTCCTGGATATGTTTGCTGCTCTTGAAACTTAGGTAAAGGCTCTTCGTTTACTAATTTTAATTTATCAGCTTGAGATACGCCTTGCATGTTCATTATCTCTTGTATCTTTTTATTATAACTAGCGATACTATTGTCATACCCTGCAGCTTTTAAAGCTTCAAGTTCTTCTTTATTTATAGGGTTAAAATCAGGACCTGCAATATTTTGAACTTCAAAATTACCTGACACTGCAGGCTGCCCCATAACCATTTGTCCTTTTGGGCTTTCATAATTTACATTTGCAGGATCGTATTTAGCTGGATTCATTATTGAGTCAGCAAATCTGTCTTGCTCTTGAATAGACAAAAGCCTATCACCTGTAGGTTCACTAGATTCATCTATAGTTTCTTCAACAATTTCAGCTTGCAGAATAGGAACTCCGTTCTCGTCAACTTCTACTATCTTGCCTTTATTAGCGGCTAGTAGAGCTTCAAAAGTTATACCTCTTCTTTGAGCTTCAGCTTCTAGTTGTTCTCTAGTTATCTTTACGCCTTCTATTTCGTACATATTACTAACCTTCTAGTTTGTTTAATGATCCTTGTATTAAAGCCTGCTGATAAATTTCATATTCTAGTTCCATAAATTCTTTTTGAGCCATAGATCTAGCTATAGGATCCATGCCAGCAGCTTCAATATCAGCTTGAGCAGCTATTAACTTTGGATTAGTTTTAAGAAACATTTTTCCTGCCTCGTTAAGTGGATGTTTATCTTTCCAATTGTTGTAAGCTTTTTGATCTTTAAAAGCAAAATTAGTAGGAACGTTGTTCTCGCTCGCTGTTTTACTTAGTTCTACTTGTCTTTTACTATACATTTCTGGATATAACCTTTTAAACATTGCTATAACTTCATTGTTGTCTTTGTTATTACCACCTGCAGCTCTTTGTAAATCTTGAGCTAGTACAGCTTGCTGAGCAGGATCTTTCATGTCAAACGATTCAATTACTTTGTAAACTGGTTTTCCAACTGCTTCTCCAGTTGCTTTATTTTCAGGTTGATAATCTTCTGTCTCTATAAATACCTTGTCACCTACGACTCTAACATTATCAATGTTAAAAGTCTTTCCACCGCTAGTAATACTGTGGTTTAGTAATAAGTTTTTATTTTGTAATGGATTTTCAAAGAAAGATATTGTATCGTTTATAGTGTCCATATAATATGGTTCACCTGTTTTTTCGTTTTTAGTATTAGGTGTTAATACTTCTTCTTTAACAAACTTAACAACGTTATCCATAGTAGCATTATCATTGTAAAACTTAGTTCCTAAATAAGAACTCATAATAGCGTTTTGGTTTTTATTTAACTCTGCTATTTGGTCTTCGTCCATGTCTTCAGTAAACTCATGCCAACCATCTTTAAACATGTTAGGATCTAGGTTTAATTTTGCAGCTATAGCACCTATACTATTAGGCGGCTCCCATTGTTGAGTGTCTTCGTTAAACTCTCCATCAGGTATTTCATCTTGCCAAACTCTTTTCATCAAGTTATCGTTGTTAATTAAATTAGCAACAGCTGGACTATTTGTAAGTTTTTCAATAGCTCCATCTCTTTTGTCAGGTACTATAGTTCTATATGTATATACTTTACCGGCTTCTAAATTATTCATTGGCTTGCCAGTTATAGGATTATTATCTCCTTTTACAAAAGTTTCGTAAGTAACAAAATCACTGTCGTTACTATCTGGTTCTACTTCTGCATTAAATATTTTATTACCTGTTTCACCTAAGTTAGGTTTTGTTTGGTACATGTTTTGCCCTTGGTTTTCCATTGTCAAAAGCTCATTACCGTTTACCATAGCCTCTGGCTCGCCGTTTTCTGCTGGTGCAAAAAAGTATAATTGACCGCCACGCTCTACTATGCCTATATTACCGCCATCACCAGCGCGCTTTAAAAAGCTTTTATTTTCAATAGAACCTACTGAAGACACATTACCATTAGCAGCATCCTCTTTAAATGCGGTTGCTTGTGCTCCTATAATCTGCACTTGTCTCTTGAACTGAGGAACTAATCCCATTATTTTAGCTAAACCTCTATTACCTTCTTGCTTAGTAATAGTACCATCTTGCATAGCATTTTTAATCTTAAAATAATTATCTACTTGTTCATTCCAGAAAACTTGTATGTTTTCATCTAACACTCTATTACCAGTAGTACCAAGCTCATTTAGTTTTGATCTTAATTGAAAGCCTGTTTGTTGATCTATTTGCTCTAGTTCTTTAGTGTATTTCTTTTGCTCTGCTATATGCTTTTGCATTGTAGCCATATCAGGCGCTATGCTTTTAGTAATATTATTACCACCAGCAACAAAAGCGTCAAACTGTTTATTTATTATTCTTTGTGGATTAGTAAAACTCATATTTATCCGGCTTTATCGGCTTTTACACCTCCTATTATACTTCCTGCTCCTGACACAGCAGCATTACCTATACCCATGATCGCAGCGCTTCTAGCAGCCATTTGATCTTGTTCGTTTTGAGCAGCGTTGTCTAACAACTTAGCTGTTCTGTCCATTTTAGCTTCATGAAAATTAATAGCATCTTTCTGCTCCATTTCATTACCTCTAGCTTTCATTTCATCTAGTCTTTGAGCACCTTCAGCTTTTAATCTCTGAACATTAGCCTCACCTTCAGCGGCTTTAGCTTTGTTTTGTGTTTCTTGAGCATTAATACTAGCAGCTATACCTCTCTTACTTTCTAGTGCAGCTTGAGCTAAAGCTGTTGCTCCACCAGCAGCTTGTCCTGTTTCCATCATAGCGTCTAAACTATTTGCTAGAGCTTGATCAGCTTGTTCAGCTTGCATTTTAAAAGCTTCAGTAGCTACAGTTAAATTAGCGTAAGGATTATCTAAGTTAGCAAACTGGTTAGTCATGTTTTCATAAGGATTTTTAAAAGCAGGTCTATCTTCTACTAAAGCATCTAACGCAGCTTGTTCTGCATCTTTTATTTCTGCTTGATCAGCGGCTGCATCTTTAGCTTTTTTAGCTGCTATAGCGTTTGTTGTAATTCCTGCTATTGTCCCAGCAATAGCTATGCCAGTCATAACTCCCATATTTATTGTTTTAAATTTTTAACTATCTCGTAAGAAGGCTTTTCATCTACTTGCCAACCTAATTCTTTATGCTTATTAATTAATTTTTTATTTCTACCAATAGTAAACATATATTTTTTATCTGCGTTTAGCACTATAGCTTCAGCTCCCATTATTAATGCTGTTATAGCTGCATCTCTGTCAGGTTCTCTGTAATCTGGATTAGATATAATCCATTCAAGTAAAACTGCCTTAGAGTTTGTCATATACAAAAAGCCAGCAACAATAGGCGTGCCATCTTTTGATTGTACCATTAGCCCACCAGTACCATTTTCTGGTAAAAAATCTTTTTCAATAGGTGGCCAGTCCCAAGCTTTCCACCATTTTTCTAAAGCCTCATAATCAGCTTCTGTTAATTTTCTTATATTCATATTAAATTAAATTATCTTGAAGATACATTGTAGTTAACACCTATTGAGTATAATTCTTTCATACCACCTGGATCTGTGTTAGTATCAGTAGAAAAAGTTATATCTAAATAATAACCTTTTAAACCGCTAATACTATCACCAAATATAACTTCCCCTGGTGCTTGTGTTGAATTATTAATAAAGTTTGCTACGTATCTATTTTCTTTTCTATCAAAACCACCTCTTAATAAAGGTGTGTTTACTGGATTAGCTGATGTTCCTGTATTACCTAGACCATCATAAGCTCCTTCTACATAACTGTTAATGATCTTAGCATTATCATCACTGAAACTAAAACCACCTGATAAAGCGCCACCGGTTGTTCTGTTTATATTTTTACCTGTTTGATCAGAAGTTATCACACTAGCTTTCCAGCCACTATCACCTTCATAGTCTATTGTTAAAAAGTTTTTCTGTAATGAAGGTTGAGAGTTTGCTACTATTGAAACTGTAGAAGCATTACTAGTGCCATAAAAAGTTCCATGAGAACTTGATGTTTCATAATGAGTATATAAACCCGTTAATTGATTAGTACCTTGCGATGTATAATCACCCGGCGCATATGGCTGATTATTGAGTGTTAACATTTGATTTTTTAAACTACCTATTGCCCCTGGCATATAGCTATAAAAACTTGGCCAACCATTTACACTGTCATCAAAGCCTAAAGTAAAAAATGTAGTGTCACGCATTGGTAAAGCATTGGATCCACTACTAGGATCACCTGTTCTAGCGCTATTGTACTGTAAAGAAACAATATATTGTTTATTATAAGCATCCCAACCACCATAAGCTCTACTTCTATATGGAGCTATTAATTTTAATCTACCATTAGACCCTGCATTCATAAAAGTAGTACCGTCTAATATTTTATCTGTAAATAAAACTCTATTAGTACTAATAGTCCCATAACCTAACACAGTAGCTGTAGTATCTGTATAAGTAGCACCAGAATCATTAGACCAAAATATTTTAGAACCTGGTATTACTTGAGATTTATTTAAATCAGGTGTTGCATTTAATGAAAAATAACTTACATCATTGCCTTGAGAGGTATTTATTGATGTTATATTTAAATCTTGAGTATATTCATTCGTGTAGTTATCATTTAAAGTAGCTAAATTATCTCTAAAAAAGTCTCGCATACCATATTCTGATATTTCAGTTATGCCATTACCAGACAATCTTAACACTGCGTTTCTATTTCTATCAACAAAATATTTTCTAAAAGCATATACCGCAAAAGACTCGGGATTTTTACTTATACCATACTCACCAGCATAAGGTATTATTTCTCCTAAAACTTGATTAGTAGTAGTTACACTACCGCCACCTTCAGCATTGTATATAGCATTTTTATCTATTAAAGCTCTACTACATTTATTCTCCTGCAAAACAACTACGTCATTTTCATCAGCATATATTTTTTGTATAGAACCGTACTGAGGATTAGTTGATCTAGTGATATTAGTCCCTACTGGAAATTCATTTGTTCTATTTATACCTGTTCTAGAATTAAATATACCTGAGTGTATTAAAGTATTAAACCTATGCTGCTGTAATGGCTCTTCTTCGTCTAAATAAGCTCTAACACCATAAGACATAGAGTTGTTGTTAAAACCACCTCTAATAAACATTTCTTCAATATAAAAGTTTTGGGTATTTACAGACTGGGTAGTAGTAACAGTATCAGGTCCATCAGTAATAAAGCCAGGATTAAATGTAAGCGGTGGTGCAAATACGTTATTAATAGGCCACGTACCTAAATTAGCAGCTGATCCAGTACCGCCTGGTATTGCGTCTGCTGTTCCTATCTGCTTCACTGGTTGAGGCGTTAAAATTCTTTTATTCCAAATAGAATTATAGTAATCTACTTCTATTAATGGTAGTGTGTTTGCCATATTATATAATCACTTATTTTATTAACTAATTTACTATATTAACTTTCAGTTAACCTTAAATCAAACTGAGATATTACAGTTGTTAATCCATTACCGTTTTGATCTGTGGCTCTTATTTCTACGTTTATATTTCCTGTTACATACTCTTGGCTGTATTTTCCAACACTTAAACTACATTGATCCTCACTAACTATTAAGCTTAATGCTAATCCTTCTATTGCAGTTGCTGGTATAAAGTTACTTACTCCAAACATAGTTGAACTTTTAACAAATAATTCCCAAGAAATACCTTGAAACTTATTTTGGTTGGTTACTTCAGATCCATTTGTTGCTTTAGATCTAGTAGTGTTTGAACCATCAGCATTATTCCAGCTAGTAGGACCTGGTGCTACTGGCGCACCAGTACCTAAACCTTGTGTAACGTAGTAAACAGTACCAGGCGCATTAACTCTAGAAGTATTAAATACTGGAGCTGCATTAGTTACAAGCGTAGATATATTAATACTGTATGGTACAGGTAGTATTGAAAACTGTAGGAAATCAAAAGTAATATTAAAATTAACATTATCTAAACCAGCATCACCAGAGCTGTACATTGGATTAGTTGCTGCTGTTTTTAATAAATAGGTATTATCACTTCCTTTTTGAGAAACAGTAAATGGTGCTGTAGCAATTGTAGTTCCGTTTTGATAAACAGCGGTGCTTACAGCAAGATTTTCTGCATTACCATATGTTATTAAATTGCCATTTTGATCTACTAGTTGAAACTCAGCTATAGTAATTGCTGAAGAGTACTGTCTGTCTTCATTAAAACTTACAATACCTAAAGGCGAAGTACCAGTTCCACCTGCTAAAGCTGTTACAAATTGCGTTGGTACAGTTAAGTTATCTCTTATTAAAGTGTTTAATTCTTTTACAGTACCTGATGTACTTGTTTCATAATATATTTCTATATTACTTATGGTGGGATTTGTTTCATATATAGCAGGTAAAGTTTCAGCTTCAGATGAAGGTTTAGCTATTTGTGAATCTGATCCTAGGTTAAAAGTGTTTTGTATTATGGCTGTAGGTGGATCTGTATCAGCGTTGTATAATCCGTTATAACTACCTCTTCTAAATATGTTTTCAAAGTTTCCAATTGATTGTACTTTCATTGTTTGTAATCCTGGGAATACAGGACCTGAAGCAGTTGTAGACAAAGGATAATAAGGTCTAGATGTAATAAAAGAACTACTTAACTCAGCTAGTCTAGGTATTAACTCTACATCACTAGTCGAATACTGTTGCTGTACAGGGGTTGTCTCATTTAAAGCTGGTGGTACTTTATTAGCGTTATCTGTTAATAAAGTAGTAACATTTAAAACACCAGAGCTAGCCTCTGTACTAAAAGTAGCTTCTACACTAGATTCATTTGCGGTAGCTGCTGCAGTTAATTCAAACTGAGTAAAATTTAAAATATTATTTATATAGTAAGTTTTACCACCTGGCGTAACTACTTTCATACCTTCCAATAAAGGAAACGTTAAATTTTCTATAGTACCTAAAGCATCTACAGTTGCTATTTTATTGCCACTAACAAAAGTACATGTTAAATCAAATGGCTTAATAACTGGTGATCCATTTAATAAGCTAGGTAAATAAACATTATAATAATCTTGTTCTAGCTGTTTTACTACTACTTTGTAACTATACCATCCAGTAGTATTACCAGCAGTGATAAAATCTACAGATTGTGAAACAGCTGGGTAAACAGCTGGATCTTCTCCACCTTGCGTAACTATATTATATCTATTTACAGAACTAGAAGGATATGGAGCTATACCCCATTGAACTACTACCTCATAGTCAATACCTGAAGCTGTCCACTTCATAATATCACCTGGTTGTATTGAATCTCTAGCTCCACCGGTTGGTACTTCTATAAATTTATTTGTCGTATCAGATGTACTTATAGTAGTCGTAGCTAAAGGATCTTCGTATAAACCTGGATAACCACTAGCATAATTAATTGTCTGAGGTACTTGCTCGGTAAATAAAACTTTTAATGAATCACCTGGCCAGTTAACAATACCAGAATTAACTACGTTATTGCTAGCTGGACTAGCTGTTAAAGGTTGTGTTACAGATGGTAAATAACCGTGGAATAGTGTTGACCCAAAAAACGTCTGTGGATCATTTGCAAATGTTCCTGTTTGCAAGATAAAGTTAGTGTCAGTAAATCTTGACAATATCACATCAGATGATCTACCATACCTGTCTTGTAATATTAAGCCTACTTGATAAGTTCTATTTTGTTTTAATGTATGATTAGGATATGATACATTGCTAAATTTTCCAGGTAAATTAGTACTTATATTATTTGACTGATTTTGTGAAGTACTTCCTGGTGTTAGTTTTCTACCAGCAGAAACGTAAAACGCTAAGCTTTCAGGTGACGTGTGTTTATCAAAGAAATTACCTAATATTACTCTATTTCCTGACGATGTTAAAGTTTTAGCGCGAACAGGTACGTTGTCATACACTCTAGTAGTTTCAGAAGATCTAAGAGTTTTAATTGGCTGTTTAGACTGATATACGTATTCTAAAAAATTAGTTGTATTAGAAGTTACAGAAGTGTCATTTATGTCAATAGTTTCTGCTACTTTAATACTTAACCCCATAGATTCTTTATATAATATATCTATTTCTTTTACTTTTAAATTATTAGATAAAGTATTTATAGCATATTCACAAGGTATTTTTAGTTTAACTTCAGTAATTTCATTTTCCATAAAGTCAACTATAGTATTTTGACCTGCTTTATATTCTTGAGGAATATAATTATTATCATCTGACCCTGTACTTTTTTGTCTACCAACTTCTTTTAAAAAATATCCTTTTTGCTTTGGTATAAATACTTCTTGAGTGAAAGGTGCAATAACAGAATATTGTCCGTCATCATATCTAAACCTGTATGAAAACCTTACAAACTTATCTTCTAAAAATTTTTGATCTCCTGGAAAATTATAATTATAATATTTATTAGGCCAATGTACACTAACAATATCACCTGCATTTAGTATTTGGTTAGCATTAACACCTGTTAAAGTTCCATTAACAAAACTACTAAGTTCTGATACAGTAAAACTTTTATTTGCTGCAGCAGGATCACCAACGCTTGTTATTACATAATACTTGTTAGGGTCTAAACTAGGGTGTGTTATTCTAGCATAACCTACTGCCGCTGTACCAGTATTTTTAGGAAAATGATTATTTATTTGAAATGATTCCCAAGTGCCACCACCTACAATTCTTTCTAAGTAATTATAAGGTGATCGCGTACCATATTGGTATAAAGCTTGTGCATAATTATAATTTCCAGAAGCACTGTTAGTATATACATATCCACCTGCACTAGCGGTAACACTATCAAGTCTAAGTTTAACTTGATCTTCTCTTAACCAAGGTGAAGCTACGTCTTTTGAATTTTGATCAACAAAATAAATAGTATATCCTAAAGTTGCACCATCTGGATCGTTTTGAACCGTCATTTGATTACTTAAATCTCTATCAACAAAAACTGCTACAGCAGTTCCACCTGTAAAAGGATCTGTAGGAAGGCTAGTTAACTCTTGCACATAGGCTACTTTAAATTCCCATATGTTATTATCGTTTCCTTTTACATATCCTTGTAGTCCAATATTATTTGTTAGAGCTGCTAGCATAGTAGAACTCATTACCGCTTTGTCAAATAACAATAAAGGATATATAGAGTCAAAATCTTTATAACCTCCTAGTCTCAAGTCAGTAGCCCCTGTTAAACATCCAGCTTGAGAATATTCTTCAAAAAGCTGCATTGGTTTATGAGGATAATACTTAGCTAAAGATACGTGATCTTCGTGAAAGTAATAATTAGGGTCTGACTCAGCGGTTTCAACATTTATAATTCTTGGTTGATTTCTATTGTCTGTCCAAAACAACTGATTTTCTATCATCGCTACATCAAGTATAGGACTATTGTAAGAAAAATTTAAAAACCTACCAGATACTATAGTAGATATAGTGTTAGCTGTTAAATCTGCTACAATTATTTTGTGTGAACTGTTAGGTGAAGCAAATAAAGATATTTGATCTGCTGAGCTATCTTGAAAGTCAGTTGCGAATATATATACTTTATCAGTATCATTATTTATAAACCAACCAATAAATTGTAGTAAATATACATTTGGTGCTAACGAAGTATCAGATGTTAATTGATTAAAAAGTAAATTACCTAAAATATTTTCTAATGCTCCTACATCATCAGATTCTGATCTAGAAACAGCAACGTTTTGAGCGTCTCTATATTCGTCATTACTTAATAGTCTAGCGTCTAAGTCTTTGTTCATCTTAGACTGAGTAAATGTATGATTAAATTTTCTTTGAGTCATTTAATTTAATGTTTAATCCATTTAGATTGACCTCTGAACACCTGAACTATTTCATCTAACTTTAACTCAGATAATCTTAATTTAGCGTTTCTTGTTTTAACATATGAATCTCTTTTTAAAAAAGCCTTGGTGCCACCATCTACATCATTTCTAGTCATAGCAACTCTGTACAATATCTGAGCATAGAAAGCTTCTTCAGCTAGTTTAGGTACAATACTATTAAAATCAATACTTAAACCATCAGATATGTAGCTTAATTGTATTACTTGGTTAACTAAACCAGCGCTAAAAGTAAACATACCGGTTCTTTGATTTATACTAAACCAACCATTTCTTTGTGTAGTTTCAGGATTTAATCCGTATCTACCACCATAAGCTTGTTTCCACCATTGATAATTATAAACACCGCTATCATCATAAGGGTCGTAATCACCTACAATTTCTCTATCATTTGCATCTTTCCATCGGTCTTCTATAACAGACTGAGATGCGTCTAAGTTGTTTCCGTAAGAACTCTGTGTAGGCACGCCAGTAGCACCATCAATTATAGGTAATTCTGTTGGATTACCACTTAATCCCCACAGTGGATATATAGTATGCATTATACCTAACTGATCAGCCCAAGCTACGTTAGTGTAGTTAACATAGTCTCTAGGTATCGGTACGGTTAAATTAGTTGGTACAGTTAACTCTTGTGATTTGTAAGCTTTTAAAACATCATAAGATAATTCTTGCATAGCTCTTCTAGTGTGAAACAGTATTTGACTTCTACTTATCTTAGTTAGTATTTGACCATCACCTGTATAAGCTAGTTGAAAATTACTTATAATATCATTTAGTGTTAAGTAGCTGTAACTACCGTAGTTATCACCTGTGGCTATATCAGTTAATTGTATAAAAATAAAATTGCCGTTAGCAGGAGCTGAGCCCTGTATATTTTTTAATATAATAGTATTGTTGGTAGTGTCAGTTACTGCTACATTTTGAACAGGTACTTGATTACTGTCAGCAGGTATAGTTGTAGCTGTAGCTAATATATGAACTTTAAAATTACCTGTATCTCTAACTTGCGTACCTGAATTAACATCGTCATAGTTGCTAATTAGTGTAGTGTTAAAGTCTGGAAAATCCCAAACCAACTGCACGCCACCTGATTTGTTTTCTATAGGACCATATTGTCCTGCGTAATACTGCTGATCATTTTCAGTTAGTGGAATTGTTGCTGCTGTTTTATTTGGCATAATTTATTAACTTTGTTCTAGTGAGTCTTGTGCAACTGCAGCTTGAGCAGCTTGTTGTACTATTTCCTGATCTCTTACTATGACACCAGCGTACATTAATATTTTTAATATAAGTTCAGTTTGATCTACATCTGATATTTCAAAATCAGTAGAACTACCAGAAGCATATACATAACCACCTACACTATTTACAGTAAAAGCCCATACTGGATCAGCTGGTTTCTTAACATACTCTATAATATAACTTTGAGCACCTGTACCATTAGTTGCATTAGCAGCAGCAGTAGCTACGCCTGGTAATATATTTAAAGTATTTCCTTCCAAATAACATATTGGATGACTTCTTGTGGGTGATGTTAACTGAGAACGTCTAGCTTGTAAAAACTCATGACGTGATAATTTTTCAACTTCAACTGGAAGTTTAGCACTGTCTGTATATTCTAACATACCAAATCTATTATTATCAGCAGGTAATGTTGTTTGACCGAATATACCAGATAAAGCTACAGTTGCAGTGGCTTGCGTTTCAAATGTAGCTATTTTTTCTTCTAGCAATTTAACTCTGTTAGCGTATTCTGTATCGTTACTAGGCTGTCTTAACATTTGATTTAAGTTTTCAAAGTAACTTTCAAATATTTCTAATTGTACTTGCCTACCTAAATTATTAAATTCATAAGGTGTTAAGAAGCCTCTTTGTTCTTTATTAAGAATAGTAAGAACAGTAGTATATACAGTGTTTACGTTTATTGCCATTTTAATATTTTAAAAAGGGCGGCGTAAACCACCCTTAATTATAATCACTTGTTATTTGAATTTTTTATCTATTGATTTGTAAACTTCCATACCTTCGTCAGTCTTAAACCAAGCGGCCATAGCTGAATATGGGTTTTCATCAAATGGAATATTCATTAATTTTCTACCATTGCTTTTCCAAGTAAAGCTTCTTTGATCTTGTGAAAGATCTATTATTCTTTCTTCTACAGCTCTAATGGCAAAATTTCTAAGAATTACATTTTCATCATTTGCTAAGTTGATAAGTAACTCTGGGTTTCTTTTTGCAAATAATAATAAATCTCTTCTAAGTTCTTTAGATGATAAAGAACTAACAGATGATCCAACTTCTACTCTTAATATAGCTTCAGCTTGTTCAATATCCATTTCATAAGCCATATTCAGAGCTTGTATTTCATATTGTAAATCTTCAAACTGATCTTCTGCTTCTATTATTGGATCAAATTCTTGAAATATAACACCTTTATGAGGGTGTTTATCTAAAAATTCTTGTAAATTTCTTTTTTCTTTAGGAACAAATAAATGCCCAGTATTAAACATTATATGCTTTAACGTGGCTGCTCCTTTTTGTTCATCAACAAATATACTTTTCATATTAGTAGCATATCTCATTTCTCTTTCATATCCTTGCTCTGGATCAAACCATACTAAAGGGTATCTTTTAGAATGTCTACTTGGTATAGTATATGTTAACGGTGTTTTATTACCTACTAAGTAATAATTTCTATCTTTGTATTCCCAGTTATCTACTGGTTTAGCTTCAGCTTTTTTTACTGGAGCCTTTTTTGTTTTTGTTTCTTCCATAATATAATATAATATAATAATTAAAAAAGACCCCGCCGAAGCGGGATCTTAAATATAACCTTAATTATGATAAAGCTGATGAAAGCTTTAACGTAATAACCGGTGTAATTGTTCCTACTAGTACTCCAGTAGAAGTTACTTTTTGTTCAACAATTGGTCCAACTAAAGCTGGTCCACTTGTTCCCATTGCAAGACCAAATGCACTTGCAAATTCCTCTAAGTATTCTGCCTCAGTCTTAGTGAAAGAGTTAGAACCACCTTTAGTATAGACAACATTAGCTTTAGCTAATTTACTTGATCCCATATCTAAAGCATAGAGAACATCAATTGTAAGTGTGTTACTTGATATTACTGCTGTAAGTTGTAGTATGCCTTCGGCTTGTACAACTTTATTTGTAGTTAATTTTACTAAACCCATAATTTCTATATTTTAAATGTTAATAAATAATTAAGCTCCTTTGAATAACACGAAGTTATTAGCGGCTTGTGTAATTAAACATCTTTCAGATAAGAAATTAACTCTCATTGTATCTAAATCAGTAGTGTAAGCACCACCAACAGATCCAGTGATCCATGCTTTGAATCTTCGATCTTCAGTTTCAGAAGCTCTATATCTTACGTGTAAGAAAGGACGTCTGATATTTGATCCTAACATTTGGTCATATACTGTAGATGTACCAGCAGGTATCATAACACCATCAATAGCGTTAGACATACCTCTTGTAGTAGCATCATTTAAGTATTTCCAGTCAGTTTTATAGAAGTCATAAGAACCTCTTCTAAAACCAGAGAAACCAAAGTTAAGAGCCATTTCAGCTTCGTTATCAAATAAACCGTAAGAAGCAGCGTTGTTTGAAGCGTAACCACCATTTGTAGCAGCTAACATATCATCAAAATCAAGAGCAGTTTGTCTTGATAAAAATAACATGTTTTCTTCAATAGCACCTTGCTTATCTAGTTGCTTTAAGATCTCATCGAAATCTCCTAATGCACCTGAACCAGGAGCAGCAGCACCAGCAAAACCAGAGTATACATTACCTCTTGCTTCGATAGCAGCAAATAAACCTTCAGAACCTTTGATGTTTTGAGCAGCACCACCTGGTCCAAAATTAGCACCAAAAGCTACTGTGTTAGCTTGAAGTTCACCTTCAACCATAGCCATTTCTAAGTAATCTTCAAATCTTAATCTTGTTTCAGACTCAGACTTTAGATACCATAAATAACCAGATGTTCCGTCTTCAGTAGCAACTTCGATCCAACCTATTTGAGCGGTATCAGATCCACTTAATTCATAGTTATCTTTTAAGATAATTGGTGAATTAAAGTATCTTGTGAAACCTGGCTCAATAGCTCCAGCCATTCCGTTACTTCCTTTTGGAAATTCAGATCCATATACGAATACACTACAAGTACCTCCAGTAATAGCGGCAGGTGCACCAGCAGCATTTGTTTCGTATAAAATACAATCAATTGTATAACCGTTAGTAGTTACACCAGAAGTTCTATCAGTTACTAAAGCTTTAGCAGAAGATAAACCTGTAGCGTTATCAGTAATTAAGATAGTGTTACCATCTCTAATTGCTGAAGTAGCTGGGTTATCTGCACCAGGCGTAATAGTAATTGTAATACTTGAACCAGCGTTAGCTGCTACAGCACAATTATCATATGCAATGTGTAATCTATTTTGTTCAGACCAAATTACTTGATCCGATGTCATTGGCATTTCAGCGCCAACCATTCGTAGGAAACCAGCTAATGTTCTGTTTCCATATCTTTCTACCTCTTGCTCATATAGCTCAGGTAGATATTGTTGTGCCCATGTATCAAAGTTTGCGTCAGCAAAATCAATATAGTTATCTTGTACGGTAACTTGATTTGGCATTGGCGTAATTGATGCAGGGAACGAACCTCCTGTTGTAAAACTCATGTTTTATTTTTTTTATTATGATTTTTTCTTAATTTTCAACCTAGAACTATCAACTCCAGTAATTGCTCTTACTTTCCAGCCATTAGGCATAGTAGCTTCAGAAGCCACTGGTTTTACCTCGTTATTAATGTTTTTAGATTTTGCTATAACATCTCTAGTTGCATCGGCTTTGCCTTGCTCGTAAAAGTGCTGCGCTAATCTATCTGCATTTCTAGCTGCGTAAATAGCTTTATGATAATCTTCCATATTGGTTATGTTTCCTTCTTTGTCAGTAAATTTACTAATAAATTTAGAAACATCCGTTTGTGAGTTTATCATTTCTTGTGGGTTTGAAACACTATATCTAAAAGCTTTTTCTCCAACATTAAATTCAAAACCTTTGAATTGTTCTTGAAAAAAACTTTTTGTATTGTTTACAAACTCATTTCTTTTTTCTGTTATTTGTTGTTGTTCTTGGTTGTATCGTTGGAAAAAGTCCATAGCTTTTTTCTGCTCATTAGTAACAGATGGCCTCAACTTGATTTCATCATAATATTTACTTTTCATTTGCTCTAAAAAGTTCTTGGCTTTCGCAACTTCTTCTTTGTATGCAAGCTTTTGCTTACGTACAAATCTTTCTTCGTCCGCTTCTTCATCAAAAGCAAAGTTATCTTCCATAACAAAAGTAACTTCTTCATCTGTAAGATGCGGTCTAGTCTTTTTATAATATTCTCTAACAAGTAGTTTATCGTCATACTTGTTATAATCTTTATTTAAAGTAACATAATCTTCTACAGTTCCACCTGTATCTTTCATGAATGTTACTAGCTTTTCTACGTTTTCAGGTAATTCAACACCTGTAACTTTTTCATCTCTTATAGCTTCTTGAGCTTTTTTCTCTAACTCTTTAGCTTCTTCTTTTACTGGCTTTTCATTTATTACCTCGAGTTCTTTGTTCTCATCTTTGTTTTCGACCTTTTTGGTAATTTCTTCAAGTCTTGGCTCGGATGTTCTCTCCTCCACTTTTTCCACATCTTTGGTTTGTTTATTCTCATCCACGACTCCTGTGCTTTGCTTTGGAACGGCATCTTCTTTTATTTCTAGTTTAGTTACTTTTTTTTCCTGTGTTAACTTTTTAGGTCTACCAGGTTTTCTTTTCATTGTGAGAGGTTGTTTTGAATCCACCTCTGCCTCTGTTTTTACTTTTGACATAATATAATATAATATAAGTTATTAAATATTTAAATCTTGATTTTGTTCAAAATTTATGGGTAATAAGTTGTTTTGTTTTTGATCAGCAATAGCACTTTGCTGAGTACCTACTATCTTAGTTCTTTTATCTTTTCTATTTTCAATTTCCAGTTCGCGAGAAGCTTCTGTATTTACTTTCTGTTGACCTAACTGCATGTTGTAGTTAAATTCTAATTCCATTAACTCACGTTTTATTTGAGCCTCTGTTCTCATTCTTTCTATCTCAAATTGAGATTTACCTTTTTCAAACTTAAGTTTAGTATCTAGTTGAGCTTCTGATTTTTGTACTTCTGCAAGAGCGGAAGCTTCACTTGCTTGAGCGTTAGCTTGTCCTTGAGCTTGAATATTAGCTAAGTTAGCAGCTTGCGCAGCTTCTGCAGCTTTCTTACGTTTTAGCTTAATCATTTGATTAGCTAGCTTTAAGTTTCTAACTTGCCTAATATCTATAGCATCTTCTAAATTTATACTACCGCTAGACAATGCTGCTTGAATGTTCTGCTCTAATTGCTCTTTTTCTTTTTCATCTGGAACTAAGTCAAAGTAAATGCCAAAATCATACAGGTGTATAGTTGACAAATCCTCTAATTGACCAACGTTCCATGTTGAAATGCTATTTTTTAAAGCTTCTTTTGTTAAATCAAATTCAATACTATCAGAAGTTCTAAGCACTATGTTTTCACAAGTTTTAACAGTTAAATACAAATAAGCATTTAATATATGTTTTGTTGCTGTATTAGAATTAGCAGCTGCAAGTTTTTGTAAACCTACTAAAGAATCTGAGTTTGGCATACTACCATCTCTAGCTTCATTAAGTCCGGTTACGTCTCTTATCATTTGTAAATAATACTGATATGTAGATATTAAAGAATTTATTTTTTGACCACCATCACTTTTAACTAATTCTTGTATTGGTATTCTACCTGGATTAGGATCACCTTCAGTTGTCATTGATCTACCTAATATACTACCAGTTTGAAAATACATATTCAAAGCTTCTTTAGCATTATACGTAGTACCGTTTCCTAAGTCTACCTCAGCTAAACCATCAACATCTAAATAAACACCATCAGGTATTACTTTAGATATTACTTGCTGTATTTTTAAATGAGTTAACTGTATCATATCTGCAAAACCAGTCATACGACTTACAAGGCTTTCTATTCTGCCACCATACATTTTAGGGCAACAGATATTATAATTCATATTTACTTTAACTAAGTTAGATTTTGGCCTTGTCATATTTTCAGCCATTTTCCACTCTAACATCATATCGTAACCTAAAACTTTAGCGCCACTATAAAGTACTTCAATTGACCTACTAACTCTATCAAAGTTTTCATTTTCATTTGGATCAAAAGTATCTGGTTTTTCTAAAGCTTTTTCTAAACCTGTGGTAGTTCTTTTTATTTTAAAAACCTGCTCACTAAAAGTCTTGTATTCAAAATAAAGTATATAAATATAATTACCATCTCTTTTGCCATTTCTGTTATATAAGAAGTTTCCATTACCTTGATAGTCTTGTAGCTTTTTAAGTTCTTCACCTGTTAAGTTAGGAAATTGTTTCTTACAGTCTGCTAAAGATAATGCTTTTACTTCGCCTACATACCATAGGTCTTCAAAATTTGGATCTTCACTATATGAATAAACTAACTTAGAAGGGTCTACATAATCAACTTTAACACCTTCAGCTTTGTTCCAAGTTGTTTTAACAGCTCCAATACCTAGTATTACTAAATCTTCTATTACACGTTTTTTCTTTAAGTTATATCTATTAAACTCTAAAGTATTGTTAATAGCTTCTTCACAAGCTATTTCACTTGCTTGCTTATAGCTTAACTGCATATGAAGATCAAGCTCTTCTTTATTTTCTGGTAATTCTTCTGGCTTGTTAGTATTGAATAAATCCATACTCAACACGCTTTGTATTTGTGCTAAAAATTCTTTTGCTTGCATATCTCTCAATATGTCTTCTGCGTATTTAGATCTAATACGTCTTGATTCTGGATCTTGTGCAAAAGCTTTAATATCATAAAGCTTATCATCCATACCGTTAACTACTATGTCTACAAACTTAGGTATAATAGGAACAGGTTTCCAGTCTAAATTTAAATAACTTAAGTCACCGTTAATAGCTAGTTCATCTTTGTATTTTTGAACTGGTTGTTCTGCTCTAGCATATAATCTACGTAGCCTAAAATTATTGTAATTGCTATTAAACCTGTTTTCAACTCCAGATCTAGTTCCACTAAACCAATCACCTTCAATAGCCATACCAACTTGGCGGCCATAGTCCATGCTTTGTTTAGCTTCATCAGGTACTACCTGATCTGGAAAAGAACTATAAGTGTTTGTAATTTTCGTCATTTATTATATTATTTGTGAAAAGGATCCTTTATTATTATATCTACGTATTCCTAAGTTAATGTTTTGTTGAACTCTAGTAGGAACTGGTCTATATTTGTTTTTATTACAAGCCATAATGGCTAATCCTGAACTAATAGAAGCATCATATTTAGTTCTATTATTAATATTAAACCTACTCCAGTCATCTAAAGTTTTTTGAAAATACATATCACCTACTTTGTTTTCAAGTTGGCCTACGTAATTTTCAATATAATATTCAATAGCAGCAGCGTGCGCTTGCTTAATGTCTTCGCTTGAGTTAGGTATACCACCTATTTCTCTTTCAGCTACAGATAATTTGTTGTATATTTTATCAGGACGATTCATACTAAAACCTCTATAACCTCTACGTTTTAAATAATATAATAATCTTGGTTTATTGTTTTCAGCAAGTATTGGCATACTGTAAAATGCTAAGGCCATTAATACATCTTCAAAAAATATTTCAGCTGTCTGAGGTCTAGCTATATACTCTAAGAAAAAATGATTAGGTGGTGCGTCTTCCATAGAAAACTTTGTTAATCCATGAAGTGCTCCTTTAGAGCCGCGACCATCAACAGTACCGCTAATGTCGTAAGAATCACAGCCGAAAGCTCCAATATGTTCGTTACCTGGATATTTAGTTCCATTTTTTGTTATTATATTATTTTGCAGCTTTAATGGTGGAACCCATGAAACTAAAAACCTACCGTTTTTGTTTGGGTAAAATTCTACTTGAGAATCTTTAACTCCATCTAACCATTGAAAACTACCTTGTGCTACAGAAGATATATTATTTAGTTCTTCGTTAATATCTATTTGTTGATATATTTTAGTTAAATTAAACAAACTATCTTTAGTTTCATCTCTAAATGCGTGAGCTTCAGTTCTTGGAAATTGTCTGTAGTACTCGTTTAAAGCATCTTGATCAGATTTTAATCCATCAACTTCGTTGTTCCAGTGTTGTATAACTCCTGTTGTAATATATCCACCATCAATTGTTTTGACTGGATCTTTTGGGTTTGTAAAGATAGGTAGTCCGAAAGAATCCATGAATCCTTCGTAGTTCCACTCCATAGGTATGAACAAGCTATAGAGCCCAGAAGTTGTTTGTCCGTTTTTATTTCTTTTTGTAACGTCTGAATTGTAGTATAGTTTTTTAAAGTTGTCTCCACCTTTGTCTAAAGCATTTGAAGTTGAGCCCATCATACATTTACCGACGATTCTAGAACCAAGTCTTAATGTAGTTTTTGTAACTCTCCAGTTGTTTAATATATTATCAGGTCTTTCCCATTTACCACTTTCGTCATGAGCTAGTATTTTTAGCTTTTCACCATCATAAGAGTTGTCACCTGTGTTTTTCCAGTCAATAGTTGTATCAAGTCCGTCTAGTTCTTTAAGCTGTTCATTGCTTTCCATCTTTCTTCTAGTAAGCTTGGATGCTGGAACCCTATATGCCAACTCAGTCTTTGGCCGATCCATACCGTCTTGAATTGGTTTGAAGAAAAATGGATAGTTAACAGATATTGGTACAACCTTATCCGTAAACATTTTTTTAGCATCAGCACCTGACTTAGAGAGTATACCAAATCTACAGTCTGAGGATATTGTGGCTTGATTAACAAGTTCTGAGCTTGCCATAAAGCTAAATCCAGATCGTCTGTTTTTAAGGTAACAAATTCCGTAACACCTATGGTCTGCTTTACAGGCTTCCCAAAATATAAAGAATAATCTATTTGACTCTCTGTATTCTGGCGCTCCAATGTCAATTTTTGACCATTGCAAGTACATGTAATGAGTACCAGTAATGTAAGTATCAATACCATTATTACAAAACCAAAATCCTTTTTCTCGTCTAGTAAATTCATTATCAATATAATCGTACCATTTTTCTTTAAAATCTAAAGAGTATTCTTCCCAGTCAAATCTTGTTTTAATTCGTTGTAGCTCTTTTGGGTATTCAAATTTTGCCCATCGTTGCTCCTCTTTTTTTTCGCTTCGTTTAAACGGTTCACTTGCTGCTGGTAGAGCAATGCGGAGACCTTGTATTTCAATGATTGTTCCAATTTTACCTGTTTTACTTATTACTACAAAATCATACTCCACATTATAACCATACTCCCACTTTTTAAATCTATTGTTTTTAGCTAATATCTTGGGGTTAATAACATCTTTTATTTCTTTACAAAGAGTTTGTTCGTAAATCACTTGCTTCTCCCTTCTGCAAAACCTTTAAATGACTTTACTTCTTTTGTTTTATCTTCGCCATTTAATGCAGCTTCTTCTTCTTCAATACGTTGTAGTATTTCAAACGCATCCATAATACAAAGCTTTTTAGTTGCTGCAGCATTCTTTAATCTATCAGCGCTTATGTCTTCACCTGTATCTACTATAGGCTCTTTAGCAACTTTAATTAACTCATTAACTGCTTTTTGTCCAGCTTGGATTATATTCTTTCTCGTCTCCTTTGTTTTCATGAGTTAAAGCTATATTATTTGATTTCATACAATAAAGTCGTTCATCACCTATAATAAACTCAAACTCTGAGTTAGGTGTAAACGTTACAAGTGTTCCAGGTGTTATTCCTACGTCTTCTAAGGAACTATTGCTATATCTAACTATACCAACGTTAGGTTTCTCTTTTAGTGTGTTAAAACTATCTGTATCATGTACTGGTGAAATAAAGCAATAGTCATTAAAAGCCTTACCATTATACATGTATATCTGGTTAGGTGCACAAAAATATAAGTCGTCTTTAAAATAAGTTGCGCTATTACGTTCTTTACCTTTTTGATCGTACCATCTTCTAAACAAGTTATGATGTACATATAACTTATCTCCAACTTTAATAGGTGAGCTATAAGCAGCTGGTATAGAAACAACAACTGCTTCTTTGCTCACGAATAGGTGGTTTTCTATAGTGGTATTAATAATAAGTGTTTTATCACCTACTTTTCTTATATTGTCATATCTTGATTTAAGAGGTTTGACAATAAAGCTATATAAGCTTTTCATTAATATTTAAGATCGTATTCAACAGATATAGCCATATTATTATTAAACTTTTTCCAAGGAAGTACTTCGCTAGATTTAGTTATAAAAATATTATATGAATTGTCTTTATCGTCAAACAAAATATTAGATATTGTATGACCACCATAAACTTCTTGATCTAAAGAATAATGCATAGCATCATTTTTATAATCAGAACCTATACTAATCTTCCTTATTACTGACATCTTCTTCGTTTCTTGTCCAATCACCAGTTTGAAGATCAATATTTATATGACCATACTTATCTTGTAATTCTTTTTTAGTACCATCTACTGTAACATTAGCATCAGCTAATTCATGAAGTAGTGCGTGTTTTTTAGATTCAAGATAACCTAACTCCATTAGTATAGAGTTGACTTTATTTTGTTGTTGTTGAATTTTATCTAGTTCTGCTTTGGTAACTTTACCACGCATTCTATTCTTTATATTTGACATTTGATTTAATTTAATTGTTTGTTTTTGTTTTAGTATATTGCTACTAAATTGGAACCTGATACAACACCTTTTGCTAACATAGGTGCTTTGTCTCCTACAACTGTTCCTGGTTGTACTTTTGGAAATACTACGTTTGTACCTGCTTCTGTTATTATTTCAACACTTTGTTCTGCATTACCATTATATATTACAGCTCCTCTATCATTAGTAGCTAAACCTGGTAAAGTTAAACCATCTGCTAAAACAGTAAGTTTAGCACCTGTCCCACCACTAGTTGCTGCATCAAGTGTGATTAAATTATTTACATCATAGCCACTACCTGCTGTTATAATTTCTACAGCTTGTAATGTTCCAGCTGCTGACACTTCAGTTATGTTAACTTGAATACCTGTTCCACCACTAGGGGTAGTTGCACCTGACTGGCCAAGCGTATCGCCTACATCTGATTGATCATAACCAGATCCGACTACACTTATACTAACAGCTTCTATTGCTGGTATTCTTATATTTATTGCCCCAGCTATAACTGCCGCAGCGTCGTGGCCAAACACTCTTGGTTGAGCCATCATATTTCCTTCTAAACCTCTCATGTTTATTTATTTATTTTTGTTATTTTTTCAGCACCACGACTTCCGAAGTATGCTACGTAAACTGTTACCAGCAATGTTTTTAATAAGTTTATCCATGACTCATCTACATCAAATTGTAAATGAAATGAATCTACAGCCATCATAAATACAGCTGATGTAGTTAAAAATATTAAAGCTAACGGTCTAGTGTTTTTACTTAACCAAGAATCTGATTTCATATCAGATCTCCATCTGCTAGATACTTCTTTCATTTCAGCTATATCTTGTTCTATAAGCTTCATAGCCTGCTCTTTATCTACTTCATCAATCTTACTATCACTTGATATAAGATTTTTTACTACACCAAGAGTTCCTTGATTAGGTAATACGTCGCCTAACGCTTGTAAAACTTTAGGAGCTTTACTAGCTAAAAATGCTCCTACTTTAGTTTCTTTAAATGTTTTCTTTTCCATTTAAATATCGAATTTTTGATTATTTAATTCTGCTATTTTCTTTTGAAGCTCTGCTTCTTTTCTATTAATTTCATTAGTGTGAGCACCTTTAATTCTTCCATCTTCGTCTCTATATTCAGCGTTTAATTTATCTATTGCTTCTTGCTTTTTTAACTTTTGAGTATTAGTTCCTGTAAATATATCTGGAAATGCCTCTTGAGCTTTAGCTAACTCTGTTGAAGTTAGTTCATAATTACGCTTCTTTTGTTTAGTGTTTTCTCCAGTAATAGCTTTTCTAAGATCACTATATTGTCCACTAGAACCTTTCATACCTGCTTTTGCAGCTGCTTCTTTTTGTTCTTCAAGTAATTGCGCAAGTGTGACGTCACCAGAGGCGACTGGGTCACTAGTTCCTGTTTTTGGCTTGTCATAAACAAACTTCATGTTATCCATAGCTGCCGCAGTTGATCCATATTCTTTTACTAAAGCTTTAAAGTCTTGACCTGGTTTTAATGTTATACTACCACTACCGTATTCAATCTTTGGTAAATCACCACCTTTAGTAAAAAGATCATCATAGTAATTATAGCTTGCCATTTTATCTTTATACTCTTTTTCAACTTTGCTAAGCTGATTTCTAAATTTTGCGTTGTATTGCTCAGCGCTCATGCCAGAAGGTTTGTTTTTAAAACTTGAAGATTGTTGTATAGAGTCAACGCTTCCACTTGCACCTTTAGTGAGTCCTTGCCAATTTATCCTGCCTTGATCATCTCTTTTAATATCTATAGTACCTTGCCCATCACTATTACGCCTATGAATTAACTTCCCTGTTTCAGGAGAAAAATAAACCGTATCTCCTGCATAAGGTGTTCCAGAAGGTGTTGGATCTCCTTCATTTAAAGCAAAAGGTGTAAACTTTTTAATCATAGTTGGTCCAAAGTTTTCATTCATTGAAACTTTACTTTTATCACGTTTTCTTCCAAATTTATGTCTAGAACCAATTTTTTGAAAAGCAAGTGGTGTATCATCTTTCATATTAGGTGGTCCATCTAACTTATTAGGATTAGGCCTCATATCTTTTTCTTCTAAATTGTCACCAGCTTTATAAGCATCTTTTTCCCAAGGTAAAGACTTATCACTTTCATTAAAGTTTTTTCTGTCAACTTTTTTAACACCTTTGCCATCTAAATTGTGGTAAACAGCATTATCATCATAAGCTAGTTTACCATCCATCATATCTTTTAAATGGTGATCCTCGTGAGACTCCGCTTCTTTTCTAAGTTTAGAATTTAAAGGAATATTTTTATTAACGATCATAGTGCCGTTATCATTAGCTTTAGCAACTAAACCATTATCATCGCCAACATTATCAGGTGTAAACGGAACTTCATACCTTGCAACGGGATCTATACCGTAAGGTGCTTTTAATTTAAACTTTGCCATATTAACATCTCCAACGTTTTCTAGCTGCTTTACCTCTCTCACCAGTCCAACTTTTTGATCTAGCACAAAAAGATTTTCTTCTAGCAGCATCTTTACTTCCAGGTTTTACATTCTTCTTCGTCACAGGAGCAGAAAGTGTGCTACCTGGATTTTGTTTTTTATATTTAGCTCTACCTGCCGCTGTCATACCAGCACCCTCTTTAACAGACAAAAAGTTTCTACCTTTACCTTTTGTAGTTTTACGTAGAGAAGGTCCACTTGACTTTCTACAACTACCTTTCTGTCCAGCGCTAGTGCCAGGAACTCTTTCATAACCTTTCCAACAAGATAAACCGCCTACCATTTTTTCTTCTTGCTAGGAACTTCAACTTCTTTAACTATAACGGTTGTTTTAGGTTTTCTATTTTTTAGTTCCTCTAATTGTTTATTTAGCTCTTCTAACTTTCCATCTGCCTCAGTTCCGTCTTTTACTAAAGTAGAAGTAATTTTAACTTCTTCTTTTAATATATCTTGAGTTGCTTCTAATACTTCAACTTGATCTTTTAGTTGTATTATCATCTTCTCATTCCAAGTTTCTTTTAGCTCATATTCTAAACGAGTAACTTCTATAGGTGGTAATTTTCTAGCTTCTTCAATATCTGCTTGCAACGTGTAATACATACCTACAAAAGAGGCTGTAACCATTATTATTGCTACTACAGTTTTTAAGTCAAGTTGTATATTTGTGTTCTCAGATATTTTTGTACTCATTGGTTGCATCAAATGACGGGCATGCTTTATTAGCAAACTCGTTGTGTGAATATATAGTTGCTTCAGGATACATAGCTTTTAATGTTCTAATAACAGCTAGTAGTCCTTCTTTTTGTTTTTCGTTTCTAGTATCTTTCGGGGTCTTGCCATCATCTTCAACACCACCACAATAACATATACCGATAGAATTACGATTATGCCCTGAGCAATGAGCCCCGATTTTAGCTATGTCTCTACCTTTTTTAATATTTCCATTTATATCGATGTAGAAATGATAGCCTATGTCTGACCAGCCACGACCTTCAACGTGCCACTTTCTTATAGTGTCAACACTTATATCTTGGCCTTCTCTTGTAGCTGAGCAGTGAATAATTATTTCTTTAATACCTCTCATTTGTTTTTTAATAAATACCACTTGTGAGCAGTATAACCTAGTGTAGTTAGTAATAATAGTATAGATAATACAGGTTCTAGCCATCCTAGACTAACAACCGTAGCTGATGTTATATTTAAACAATATAACTTTAAATCTTCTATTCCCATTTTTTTATTTGTTTGCATTAAGCACTGCGTTGCCTTTATACTCAATATTGTCAATCTTTTTTAACGTTGGCATTATTGTAGAATTATTAGAAACCATTGTTCTTGTTCCTAGTGGTTTTTGTCCACACTTTAGTTTCTTACCTGCAGGCTGTTGATTCATATATTTCATGTTTTTATTTTAACGTGTTATTATTATAATTACATTATTTATTAATGTTTTACGATCTTTTTTTTCTAGCATCGTATTTTAAATCACCAGCTAGCTTTGATATATGCTTTTCATCATCTAGCATTTGTCTATTACTACCGCCGTGGGTATTATCATACTTAACATCTCTTTTTAAATAACTCATATGAGCTGCATCATCTCTCTCTGTAGCTTTTAAATTACCTTTAGTAACTTTAGTTTTTAAATGATCATTTTCAAAAGCTTTAAAAGCACTTCTCATACTTGGCCCGTCGCCATACATACCTGGAGCAGCTTCTATTTTAGCTTTTAAATGCTCAGGTAATCTATCTTGATTACCAACTAAAGCTTTGCTTGGTCCATCGTACATTGGTGGCGCATCTTCTGTTTTATCTTCTTTTTTCTTAAGACTATCTCCTAAACTTTCCATGCCTTCTTGCATTTTTCTACCGCCTTTTGCTATCTCTTCACTAGAAGTATCTATAGCTCTGCTAGGATTAGAATAAGCAGCAAAAGATCCTTGCTGTTGAGGTTGAGGAAATATTGGCGCTTGAGGCGTTGTAGTAGCTACTTGCTGTTGAGGTTGAGGTTGTGGATTAGGCATACCTTGTCCACTAGCTATATCGTTAAACTGTGCATTTCTTTGAAAAGTAGTTGCTGGTACCTTGTTCATTGGTTGAGCAATATTAGGGTCATTAGTAAGTATATTACTTTCTACAGGTCTACCCGCTCTATTTTTTATTTGTTCTGGCTCTGCCATATTTTGGTTTGGCTGTATCATCGGAAAGCCAGATCCTTTACTATTTACTTGTTTCATATTTAATCCTTTTGATTTTTTATATTCTTCCATTTCTTTTTCACTAGCTTTCATTCTGTCAATCATGCCTTTTGTTTCATCATCAGCAAAATTATAGGTAACATAATCAAAAGCGTCTTTAGTGCTAGCGCCTGCTCCCATTAAAACTCTATGTGCTTTTCTTTCGTTAGGGCTAAAGCCTGTGTAATTAAATTTTGTATTTTTTAATGTTTTTTTAGTTTCATTAGGCCTAAAGTAATTATCTAAATCAAAATTTGAATAATCATCTTGGACAAAACTACCAGTATTACCAATATTAACTTCAGCGCCTGGACTAATATCTGCTTTTTTAGATTTGTTTTCTATTTTTGTAGGAATATCAAACTTTAAATTCCTATAATCTTCAGGATTAAATCCAGCTTTTTTAGCTGTTTTTCTAAAATCTTTTTCATCTTTCAACAAGTTAAACATATCTTTTGCTTTGCCTCTATCTTCAGCTGTAATATCTTTAGTACTTGCATTTTTTAATCCTCTTGCTTGACGTAGCTTTTTATTAAACTCTTTTTCTTCAGCTCTACGATCTTGCCTTAAACTTTTTCTAGTTATGTCTGCAGGTTTTTCTTCTGACTTATCAATATTGTCAAGAAGTTTTCCATTAATTTTATTTTCAGAATCTGTATCATTTGCTTTTGTAGGATCTTCTGTAGTTTCACCATCAGCAGTTTTATTAAATATAGAATTTATATCCGGCATTTTAAAATCTGTTGGATTATAATTTCTAGTAGCTCTTTTAGGATCTCTAAAGCTTGCAAATGGACTTTCTTTTTTATATGGCATTTGTTCTTGTTTTATCTCTGTTAACGAAAGATATAGCCTTAGCTGTAACTTTCCAAGAGTATTTATTATTACTCTCTAATAATTTAGTGGGCATATCTTCTTCACCTAGCATGATACGGTACATACGACTGATTAGTTGTTTACACTTATAGGAAACTTTATATATATGATATTTTTGGGTAGTGCGATTTCTTTCTCTCCACACGACTATCCACCCTTGTTTCAATAATCTGTTCCAGCGTCTATTATCCCAACTATATGAGTACGTACCTTTTTTAAAATCATCTTTGGTAAAGTGTTCTATTGCATCTAAGTATACTAATAGTTCTAAATCTGCATCAGTTAGACCACTTGTCTTACACGCCCACTTTCTAATAATTCTATAATGTTTTAGTAAGTTTAATTCTTTTAAATCTTTAGAAGTTAATCTTCTCACTATTTACCTCTCTTTGCTTTTCTATTAGACTTTTTAGCTGATCTTTTATTTTTTCTAATAGATTTTTTATCTGCTTTTTTATCTTTTCTAGCAGATTTTTTAGCTTGTCTTTTGTCTTTGCCTTTTAGTCCAGATGCTTTTATAGCTTTCTTTTTGTTTTTAAACTCATCTTTAGCTGCTGCTTTAGCCTCTTTTTTAGCATCTCTTATTTGGCCTTTATTTTCCCTAGACTCTTGTCTTCTCTCTTTACCAGTCATATCATCGCTATACTCATTTTCAAAGCTGCCTGCTATGTTTTCACCTTGACTAAGACCTTCTCTTTCTGCTTCTGCCGCTGCTGCTTCTTCTTCTGCTGCTGCTGCTTCTTCTTCTTTAGCTTTAGCTTCAGCTGCTTCTTCTTTTGCTTGCTTTCGCATTTCAAAGTAATCATCCACTTCTTCTCTTGAATAGTCAACATCGTTAGGTACTTCATCCTTAGGCCCTAAACTAGTTTTAGCAGCATTAGAAGTGTCTTCATCTAAATCTTCAGGTGAAGGAGGTTCTTCTGTATTATCTTCCCCAGCCACTACTACAGCAAAAGGTGCTTTCATTGCGATTCCTTTTCTAAATGTCTGGGCAAATGACCCGCCTTTAAACTTTTTACCTTTTCGTAGTCTACTCATATTACAAAACTATTACCACATCAAACTCTTTGATGACTTTGTATTCTTTATTATTTAGCTCTATGTTGAAGCCAGACGACCTATCATAGTAAATAGCATCATCTTTTACTATACCTTCAACATTAGTACCGACAGCTACAACTGTAGCTTGTCGATACCTTATATCTTCTCTTTGTTGCTCACCTAGTATTAATCCACCTTCTGTTTTAACTTGGTTTTCTTTTACTGGTTCAATCACTATATACTTACCTATTGCTTTCATCTCTAACATTATTAATTACACAATCAGTTGATAATATAGTGGTTGCTACTGAAGCCGCATTAATTAACGCGCTTTTAGTAACTAATAAAGGATCTATAATTCCGGCTTTTACCATATCTACCGTATTTCCTGTAACCACGTCTAATCCTCTACCATCTTCATCTGGATCTACGTATTCTTGTATACCAGCATTGCGCAATATTGTTTCATAAGGTTTACGTATAGCACAATATAATACTTCTTCACCAATACTTTCTGGCTTTAAATTTTGAGAAGCATTTAATAAAGCAATACCGCCTCCAGAGACAATACCGTCTTTTATTGCGGCTTTAGTGGCGCAGATAGCATCTTCTACTCTATCTCTTTTTTCTTTTAATTCAATATCAGAATTAGCGCCTATTTTAACTGTAGCAACTTTAGCTTTTAATCTAGCTAATCTTTTTTCTATTTGAATTACTTTATTTGGGTTGTTTTCTTTTTTAAGATCTTGTTGTAGTTTATTTGTAACTTCTTCAATACTTTCGTTTGTTTCAACTTTTATTATTGTTTCGTTTTTATCTGTTACACTACTTAAACACCTTCCTAAGTAATCAGGTTGTATGATATTCATATCGTCACCTAAATCTTCGTTGATTAATTTAGCACCTGTTAACAAGCATAAGTCACTAAGTGTTTCTGCTTTACTAACACCATATGTAGGTGCGTTGATAATATTTATCTTTATATTACCTTTCATCTTATTCATTGCTAAAGCATTCATAACTTGCTTATCAACGTCAGCAATGATTAATAAGCTCTCGTTGTTTTTAATTACATATTCTAATACCGGTTGTATTTTCCTAATGTTTTCTACGTGAGATTCTACTATTAGTACTAACGGGTTATTAAGTTCTGCAATACCTCTGTTTTTATCAGTAATAAAATTATTACTAATTAAACCTTTTTCATATTGAACACCGTCAATGAGCTCTACTGTTGTTTCTGGTTGGTTGTTTATTTCCATAATAACAACACCTGTTTCGTCAACCATATCAAAAGCTTTACCTATAGTACTACCTAGCTCAATGTCGTTGTTAGCTGATATTGTTGCCACTTGTGTAATTTTTTTACCACTTACAGTTTTAGAGTTTTTTGTTATGTACTCTATTGTTTTAACAACACCTTTATTAATACCTTCTTTCATGGCTCTTACATCGTCTAATAAACTATGTGACTCAGCTTCTTTTAATATAGCATGAGCTAGTATAGTAGCTGTTGTAGTCCCATCACCCGCTTCTTTTACTGTACGTTGAGCAGCTTGCTTTATAAGTGTAGCACCTATATTTTCTAGCGGATCTCTTAGTGTTATACTGTTTGCTACGGTAACACCATCTTTTGTTATTTGTGGAGAGCCTGTGTTGTCTTCTATTATAACACACTTACCACTTGCGCCTAGTGTTGAGCCTACTGCATTTGTTAGTTTCTCAACACCAGTTAACACTTGACTTTTAGCTGTTTCACCAAAAGCCAAGTCTTTAACTAGCTTTATTTCTTCCATTATATTTAATTAAATTATATTTATATGAATACTTACTCGAAGGTTTTAACTACTTTCGGTCCTTTGGTAAACTCTAGCTTTTTAGTGTAGTGCTCAATAGAACTGTCTATTGCAGCTTCTGCGCCTGCTATTGTTTCTCTCCTGGTAACATCGATCCAATCATCTGAATCTAACTGCTTGTATTCGGTTTGTAAAAACCCATTAGGTAGTTGAACTATTCTCCAGTTTTTCTTCTGAACAATATGTTTCCATAACTTAATGGTTTCTTCGTTTGGTTGTGGTGCACTAGACCACGTATTAGTGCGGGTATATAAAAACGTCATTGTATTTGGTTTAAGTTAAACGTTGGTTATTATATACTATCACTTGATAGTTCGGTTATTTAATATTTTTTCTTTTTAAAAGCTTTAGTTTCTTCTATATTACCTGGATAATACTTGTTTGTTATTAAAGAATATTTAGGTAGATTATAAGTTTCTCCAAATTGAGTCCAGTTACCATTGTCTAAATCTTTAGCGGTGTAATAAGTTATGTCCATTATAAAGAAATTACCTAGCTCGTTTTCAGGTCTATATATACCATTTACATAGCTTGTAATCTCTCTTGGATGTAGTTGACAACATGGACATCTTTTTATTTCATTTACATAAATACCTACGTCTAAGTCTGAATCAACTTTAAAATCACCACTTACTCTACTGCCGTAAACTACTATATCTAAATACTCTTTATCACCTACTATTTCTATTATTCTATTTAGAAGTTTAGCTTTGTCTTGATTATCCCAGTGTTGTATTAATTTCATGCTATAACTGCTTAAACTCTACGTCTATCATGCTATAGTCTACCATGTCATAACCACCTTTATCTACACTAACAGCTCTCCATGGAACTTCGTCTGACATAACGCCTTGAAATTTACCTGTGCCATAATTATTAGCGTATTTGACTTTATATTGAAACTCGTATATGTTAATTCCACTTGGTGATTGACCTATAAGCTTGATGTTTTTCTTTAATCTTCTATCACTACTAGTAACTGATGTAACAACACCATCTTTTATTACAAATGTTAAAGAAGCAGAGTTGTTACCATTTCTAACTGTAAAGGTAGATGTTATACCTGCTGAATTATCAGAAGATTTATACTTAGCTCTTATTGATCCTGTACCAACACTAGTGCCATCGTCTACAGTTACAGACGATCCATCTATTACTATTTGAGGAGAAGAATCATTTGCTGGTCCTCTTAGTTTTAAAGAGCCACCTGTTCCGCCTCCTACAAAAGTAGTTTGACCATCTGATATTAAACAATATTCTGACCCTGTCATGCCTTGTGTTCCTAAAAAGCCATAATTAGAACTACCGGCCCAAATTCCTATTTCCATACCACCATCACTACCAGGAAACACTGTATTACTACTAAATGTTTTAATACCTGCTACTGTTTGGTTGGTTGTTGTAAGCACTGCTCCACTAAGTGAATCTATATATCCAGCACCATTTGTTAATTGATTGTTGTTAGTAGGTATCGTAGCGCTACTAAAAGCATTAGTACCTAGATCTTTTTTTTTAACTATTCCAGACTCTTCAAACAGAGCACTTACTGTTTCTTGATTTGCTGCTGCAATACTAGATAGGGTTAGTGTGCTAGAAAAAGTACTAGCACCACTAACTGTTAATCCGTCTATAAATGTTACTGCCATTTAATTTAATTTTATTTTATTTTTTGTTAATCTATAACAGTTATTAAAGCTGTTATGTCTCCAGCTGATAAACTTGTTGCCGTAGTAACTGTTACTACATTAACAGAAGTTCTAACAACTTTAGCAAATACTGTTTCAAAAGTACTACTGTCATATAATTGTACTATAACTTTTTGACTATTTAAATTGTGTGTAAACGCGTGTGAGGTACCGCTGCCACTATTTGTTCCATCAAACTCTCTTGCTGTTATTCTAGCATCTACTTCTGTATCAAAATCCGTAACAGCTGTATGTGGTATTGCTATTGTTTGATTAACAGCGGAAGTTACTTGACCTTTAGCATTTATCGCAATCTTTGACACTGCAGTAGCAGATCCATAAGTAGCTGCTGTTACTCCTGAATCTTTAAGTGTAACTTCACCTGCAGCACTAACATCAAAGCTAGCAACTGTAAAACTTGCAATACCAGGTGTTATGTTTGTAGCTAAACCTATGTTGTTTTGAACAGTTACCCAATTTGCTAGTGTAGTTGGATTATCTTGTTGTGCTATTAAGAAATCACCTACTTCAACAGTTTCAGTAAAGAAAGAACCAGCTGCTGTTACAACATATGCCCAACCTTTCTTAATACTTGCTGATGGAGATGAATCAAGATCTGGCGTGTTAGTAGCGGCATTGTAGCCTCCTTGAAATACTAAGTTACCAACTATATTTGTATCAACATAGTTTTTAGTAGCGGCATCTTGAGCAGCTGTTGGATCTAATAAGCTAGTTATTTTCTTACTATTAAAATTTACGTTGCCAGTTGGAGCACCCCATACACTTAAAGGTACGTTCTCCATTGTTATTAACCCTTGATTTGATCCATCATTAAGAAAAACAATTTTATCTTCTGCCGCAGAAGCTAAACCAACATCACTTAATTCTTCTAAGTCTAAAGTAAAAGTTGCAGTATCAGTTGCTGAAGTAGCTGTGTCTATACCAACGCCACCTGTTAAAGTTAATGTATTACCATCTGATATTGTTTGGTTTGAACCACTATCACCTGCAACTGTAAAAGAACTCATTGATCCAGATCCTGTAGCTGCAATGGTTACTTGACCAGAGCCGTTGTTAGTAGTTGTAATACCTGTACCTGCTGCTAAAGTTATAGTACCTGAGTTTGCTATAGTAGAATTACTACCTGATGTCGATGCTAATGTTATGCCATCATAAGGTCTTGCATTTGCAATAGTTATAGTTCCAGATCCATTGTTAGTAGTTGTAATACCCGTGCCTTCAGCAAAAGTCATTGTACCACCTGCTGTAACAACACTTGGAGATCCACTACTTGCTGCAAACTCATATTCAATACTTGCGGGGTTAAAAGTAGTCCACGGTACATTAACAACAGCTTGATTGCTTGAGTTAAGTTGTATACCATATGTTCTACCTGAAGTAGTTGAAACTAAATTAGCTGCAACTGATTGATCTGTATCAGAAAAAAGTTTTACTGATCCTAAAGTAGTTGAAGTAGCTGCTTCTACTGTAGTATCTGCTGTTAAGTTTACCCAAGTTGATCCACTGTAATACTTCATCGTATTACTCGTAGTATTAAATATTACATCTCCCGCGTTTGCACTTCCAGGGTCTGAAGCTAAATTTTCTAATCTAGCGTTTAATAACTGATTGTCGTTTAAATCTAAGTTATCTAAAAATTTTACTGCCATTTTTTTAGTTTAAGTATGCTTCCCCTGAAAAAGGAGCACTGAATGTTATTACTAATGAATTAGTATTTGTATAGGTTACATCACCTATTACAATTTGTTTACTTGTATCTACTACAGTTACTGATGGAAACTTGTTTAAATTATGTGTTATGTTCCACGTAGCTGAAGGTACGCCTTGTGTAAATACAAAGTTAGCATCATCATTTAACGATGCTATTGAAATCTCGTTAGCGGATAATGAAGTTAAACTTATACCAGTACTTGCTTTTAAACGTACTGAAGAAACTGTTGCATCGCTGTCTGTTAGTTTTATATCCGCATAGTTTGACGGCGAGGCTACAACTTCCGATGTTAATGTATAAGTAGTGTTTACTAAAGTTTTAAGATCAGTTAGCTTAACTTGTTTTGTACGCTTACCGTCTCCCATGTCGGAGATGATCATTCGATCTTCCCCGACGGGAGTAGTTTTTAATGGGTAAGAATATATAACAGCCACAAAATGATCTTATTTCTTGTGACCCATTTTAGGTCCTTTCATATGCTTTGATAAGATCATGCCAGGTCCTGACATTCCAGGTCTTCCACTTTGTCTTGTGTAGTTACTCATGTTTCTTCCTGAAGCTTGGTTACCATATTGAATTCTCATCATTGATGGTCCGCCTTTCATACCTGCTCTCATCATAGGCATAGACTTTTTAGCCATAGCATTTCCATCAGACATAGATCCTAAGTTAGCTCCTTTGCCTCTCTCTTCTTTCTTAGCTTCTCTCATAGCTTGCTCATCTTCCATACCAGGTCCGAATTTTTTGTATGCTGCTTTAGCGTCACTCTTAATAGGATCTACTATGTTATCTTTAACAAAGTTCTCTCCAAAAGTTTTGTTCTTAGCATCTACTACTGATTTAGCAGCAGATTTTACTTTTTTCTTACCTGCTTTATATAAAGTACTAGCTTCATCTGCAAAAGATTTTGCTCCATATTCAAAACCTGCTTTTACATTTTTAGCAGCTTGCTTCATATCTTTCATCATAGCTGGTTGCTTGCCCATTTCTGGTTGACCACTAGCTGCAGATACTACTGCTTTAGCTCTTTTCTTTACTTCTTTAGCTACACCTTTAGCTTTACCACCAGCTTTCTTAGCGGCTTTACCTACTGCTTTAGCAGCTTTAACCCCTGGATTTGCTTTAATAGCTTTAGTCGCCGCTTTACCTACTTTTTTAGCTCCAGCTTTAGCTTTAGCTTTTACTTTCTTTCCAATCTCTTGTCTTTTAGCTTTATTTGCTGCTGCTTTCTTTCTTAATTCTCCAGCTCTTGCTGTATTTTTAGACGCTTTATCTTTTTTTACTCCTGCTTTAGCTCTTTTTACTGCAGCTTTAGCTCCTTTTCCTTTAGCTTCTAATTTATCAGCTCTTTTTTCTTTTCTGTCAGCACGCTTTTCTTGTCGTGCAGCTCTTTTATCTTTAGCTTTAGCTCTTCCTTTTTTAGAAAGACGCTTACCTGCGACTGCTGCCGCTACTACTGGTAATGCCATAATTGTTTTTTTAAGTTTTTTGTTTTGTGTTATAGTTATAATTCTTCACCTTACGGTATAATATAGTTATTTACATGTATTTATTATAATTTACCCTGGCTAATAGTGACACTTGCCTGTTATTAGTACTTATTATAAGGCTAATGTCACTACTTTTTTTTATTATTAGAAGTATAGAACTATAGGGTTGCCCCACCACAATATAATTTTGTGTAAAATAGAAAATGAAATATTTTATTGCGGGTCCCCCATGTTTTTCAGAATATTATTATAATACTTTGATTGATCGCGATATATTATTGTGTCGATGCGTTTAGTAAATAAACATACATAGAAAATACGATACACAATGGATAACTAAATGTAAATAAATAATAATTAAACTATGAATAAAATAAAAATAAATATCGAGCTACTAATATTAAAAATATCTTTAATAGCTTTTGTATCAACAGTTATATATATGATAACTAACTTTGGAATAATTAACTACATTTCCTTTAATGGAATTTAATATAGTAAATTATTAAGATAATGTGTGTTGTACTTCTAAACTAAAATAAACAGTCAAACAAACATACACTCTTTGCAAACTAAAAACGAACTAACTTGGATAACTAAATAAATAAAATAAATATAAACTAAATAAAAATATAAAACTATGAAAACTAATAACTTAACTACTAAAAGATTTGTAATAAGAAAATCTTTACTCGGAAATAATACAGTAATAACTTTTACTAACAATAAAAATGTTACGTTCACTTACGATCACGACGAAATTTACTCAACATTTCAACAAAAATTTGAAGAAATGCCATGTTTCCAACAGTATAAATCTTATACAAATAGTAATACTGTTCCAAAATTCTGCAGAGAATTAAGTGAAATATCTTAAAAAACAAAAGTCTTAGTTGATAGTAATACTTTAGAGACTATAAATATAACGAACATATTACTCAGCACATAGCCGAAATGGTTGGAAGTGAGATTCGATTTCTCACTCGGTTACAAACTAACTACGAAAGTCGTAGGATAATAATATAAAACTAATTAAAATAAATAACTATGTATAATCCAAATAATCCTTCAAACTGGTCTTGGTCAAAAGCTTTTGACGAAATGGAAAAGACTGTAAATCAAGCTGAACTTACTCAGCAATGTATAAATCACGTTCTCAATTATCCCGGAGAAGCTAACGGTGTCTTCATGACATTAAGTAAATCTCAACAAGATGATGTTTATGAAATACTAGATCAAATATTATGACTCATAATCTAAATACGACTATTAACAAAGTAGCTTTGGAAATATTCAACAAGAATTATAA
>Ga0181418_1000020_pt1 | contig 43695 bp, 31 predicted proteins | sample 41SPOviralmetaG_FD_130143 | JGI IMG/M metagenome (GOLD analysis project Ga0181418, IMG submission 130143) | Marine viral communities from the oligotrophic San Pedro Time Series (SPOT) site, San Pedro Channel, CA, USA - 41 SPOT_SRF_2013-03-13 | ecosystem: Environmental > Aquatic > Marine > Strait...
AACGACGAATTCCTGTACAACACCGCCCGCGCTTGCGTTCAGTTTGCAGAGGGAGAGACACCCTGGACCAAATTCGTTCGCTGTATGACTGACGGACAGATCGGTCGTTTTCTGGGTGCCACTGACGACGGCGTTCGTTGGGATGACCCCGCGATCGATGCCGATGAGATGAATGAAATGATGGCAGAACTCTAAGGGGATCTCCCCAGTTGGGGAACTGGACCACGTTCGTGAGTTCGTTTCCCGTGACCGACTATTGTAAGCAAAGCAACCAAACGAAACCAGATGACCACCTCCACTCAGAACCTGCTGACGATCGCTGAGGTTCTGCATGCAGCAGGCAAGGAAGTCAAAATCCGTAGATTGCCCACAGCGCACGGAACTAAAGCGAACCGCTACGCTGACCGCATCCGTGGCGGTTCTTCCCGCGTTCGCACTGGTGCAGGTTCCCGCTCGGTGCATCAGAGCACCAAGGCGACGGCAATGGGTGATGTGCTCTGACCCCAGTGCGCTGGGTTCGTGATTCGCAGTGCCCCCCTACGGGGCGTTGCGCCGCCCTGGCGCGTGTGGCTAAAACGCTAAGGTACCATTAGGCTACAAAGTCTTGCTTTGGCGAGGTCTTTATATAACTCGACACTTTTCTATATAAAACAAAAATGAACGAAAGGATACCGAGTATGCAAAAAAATCCCGGAGAAAATTTTACCACTGTGGAGGTCGATCCTGTCACAGGTGAATATGTAATTCAAGTGCCCGAGTGGATTATATCTGAGTATGGTTGGTATGAGGGTACACAGATCAATATGGAGGTTGATGGGCACAGTATCGTAATTACCGAATGTTAGAGTTGACTCACTCTTAGTAATAGAGTATAATTAATACTGAATCGATTCAAATTCAAACTTGACCTAATTATGGCTAAAGGATTTACAGTAAAGGCAAAATCACCAGTTGTACAGAAAGAACCTGAATGGGATTTTGCGAAAGCAAGAGAAATGGTTAAAGGGAAGACAGTAGTATTCTGTTTACCAGGTCGCGGTGTATCATACACGTATCTGAAGAACTTTGTACAATTATGTTTTGATCTTGTACAGAACGGAGCAAGTATTCAGATCTCACAAGATTATAGTTCAATGGTGAACTTCGCCCGTTGCAAGTGTTTGGGTGCTAATGTTCTTCGAGGACCTGATCAGAAACCTTGGGATGGTAAGTTACAGTATGATTATCAGTTATGGATTGATAGTGATATTGTGTTTAACACTGAGAAGTTCTATCAGTTAGTATTGATGGATAAGGATATTGCAAGTGGATGGTATTGTACTGAAGATGGTCAAACCACCTCGGTTGCACATTGGATGGATGAAGAAGATTTCCGTGGTAATGGTGGTGTTATGAACCACGAAACGCTTGAGAGTATTGCAAAGCGTCGTAAACCATTCACTGTAGACTATGCAGGTTTCGGTTGGTTGTTAATTAAGAATGGAGTCTTTGAACACGAAGGTCTTCCATATCCTTGGTTTGCACCGAAGATGCAAGTCTTTGAATCTGGTGAAGTACAGGATATGTGTGGAGAAGATGTATCATTCTGTCTGGATGCAAAGGAAGCAGGATTTGAGATTTGGTGTGATCCTCGTATCAGAGTTGGTCACGAAAAAACTCGCGTGATCTGATATGATCTCAGAATCGTATACAATTCTCCATAAGGGTAAAGTACTTTATGAGAACTTAACTCAGGAGAAGTATTTCGATACAATGGAGGATCTATCTCTCAAATTTTATGAGACGGGTTCTCCCAATCCTTCGGAACTTATAACACAAATTAATTCATTAGAGGAGTAATTATGGCTAAAGCAAAATCAGGTCTCGTGAAAGGTGATTATGTATCTGCCCCCGCGAAGAAGACTCGTCAAGGGAACGGAAAGAATACAAAATATACCGCGACGTCTCGCAATGGGGCAAAGAAGGTATATCGCGGACAAGGTAAATAGGTAAAGTTGTGTATAGTTTATGGCATGTTTGATTGCTAATCTTCCTTCACAGGAAGTATGGGTCCGTAAAGAATATCTTACTGATCATCAATCTGGTCATGGTGAATTTGTAAAAGGCGTTTGGGTATCAGTTAAATCGATACCTGGGCGTGCTTTTTATTTTGAGACATATCTACCAGAATATGCTGCAATGTATGATAAGTTACCTATTAGTGCCTTTGTGGCAGATCCTGAAACTCCAACACCTGATATGAGTTTACCTAACCTACAGTTCTGGAATTGTATGGATTATGGTGTAGTCAGTGTTGATAAGAAGTTCATTGGTTCAATGGACTTTGAATGTTATACAAGAGATCACGGGAATGTAAAAGGAACTTATGTTTGTACTATAGATAATTATCATCATGATCCCGATTATGTTGATTGGGCAACAAGTGAAAATCCTGCAGAACATAAGTCTCATAACTTAATTGAACTTGAGAATGGTCAATATGCTTTATATCCTAATAATCGTCTTAGGATATTTGATAATAGTTTGACACCAGTTGAACCTAAGATGCCTGATTTTAAAGTCTCAACTCAGTACTATCAAGTTGAAAATGGTTATGACCGTTTAGGTATGGGTCGTGAAGATGAGTATCATTGGAAAACAGCAAAAGAACGTCAACAAGAGGAACAAGATGGAACCAATTAATGATTTTTTAGATAACCTTGCCGCAAAACAACACGAAAAACTAATTCGTGAAGTTGTTGGTGATAATAAAAACACGGATGAGGATGAAGGTCCACAAGATCTTTCTGAGTAACTACCAAAAAGAAAACTAATGTCAAAATATCACGTAGATCGCGATGTTGAATATATGTACAAGATGTGGGGAACTACTAAATTGATTACAGATTATTGGTCCAAACCTAAAAAAACTAATGATCCTGAAGAAATAGTGGTTGAAAAGCAAAATCCTCAGTAAGGGATATAAATAAATTCAGGAAAATGTACCATAATAATGTCAACTCGGAGGATTTCCAGAGCATTTAAAGATATCAGCCTTTCCTTTGATCCACATCCTGTGACAAAGGACCTACCTGTGCTGGTGAATGAACGTGCAATCATTAGATCTGTACGTAATATAGTCGAAACAATTCCGACTGAGCGATTTTTTAACGCAACCTTTGGTTCCGATATTCGTCGGAGCCTTTTTGGGTTTGTGGATATAGGTACTGCTCTTGTTATTGAAGAACAAATTTCAAATTCAATTGGATTTTACGAACCTAGGATTGAAAATCTAAAGATTCAAGTTGATCCTCAACCAGATAATAATTCATTTAATTGTAATGTATTCTTCGATATTGTTGGATTAGATATCCCAACCTCAAATTTTTCATTCATACTAGAGGCAACACGATAAAACATGCCTTTTACACAGTTTACTAACTTAGATTTCGATCAGATAAAAGCAGAAATCAAGTCATATCTCCGTTCTAATTCAAATTTTACGGATTTTGACTTTGAAGGATCGAATTTTTCCGTCCTAATCGATACTTTAGCGTACAATACGTACATTAATGCATTCAATGCCAACCTGGCAGTGAATGAATCGTTCTTAGATGGAGCAACAGTCCGCGAAAACGTAGTTTCGTTGGCAAGGAATATTGGATATGTACCAAGGTCAAAGAGTGCTGCAAAGGCACAAGTCACATTTTCGGTTCCAACTACCTCTACTAGTACTACTTTAACTCTCAATGCGGGTTTAGTTGCTGTTGGACCCTTTGATAATACATCATATCGTTTTTCAATACCTGAAAATATTACAACAACGATAAAAAATGGTGCTGCAACGTTTGGAACAGCAGATGCACCCATTGAGATCTTCCAAGGAACGTTATTAAGCAAACAATTCTTAGTTAATAATTCTGTTGATCAACGTTTTGTTCTTGATAATCCCAATATTGATGCTTCTACAATTAGAACTTATGTCAAAGGAGTCAATGATACTGGTCTTGGAAGAGAATTTGCCAAGATTGATAACATTTTAAACATTGATAAGTCATCTGAGATCTATTTGATTCAGGAAATTGCGGATGAGAGATATGAATTGCTATTTGGTGATGGATATTTTGGTAAAAAGTTAGAAAATAACTCTGTCATCACGGTAAGATATATTATTACTGATGGTGAAGAAGGAAATGGTCCGAATACCTTCGATTTTCAAGGTAATTTGATCAATGAGAATGGTGTTAGAACCACTCCTACTGGTGCTATACCAATTACAGTCGTTCAGAGGGCGATAAATGGTGGTGAAATAGAGAATGTCTCTTCTATTAAGTACTTTGCCCCACGATTGTATTCCGCGCAGTACAGAGCGGTTACGTCAAGGGACTATGAAGCGATTATTTCTTCAATTTACTCCAATACTGAGTCGGTTGCAGTAGTTGGAGGTGAGGAATTGGTTCCACCACAGTTTGGAACGGTTCAAATTAGTATTAAACCCAAGAATGGGTCATATATTTCCGATTTTGATAAGCAAAACATCCTCAATAAACTTAAAAAGTATTCTATTGCGGGTATTAATCAAAAAATCATCGATCTTAAGGTTCTGCACGTTGAACTTGACTCTACAATTTACTATGATGTATCAAAAATTAGTAATGCAAACGATTTAAAGACTAATATTACTGATACGTTATCAACATATTCAAAAGATGTTGATATGAATCGTTTTGGAGGTAGATTTAAGTACAGTAAAGTCCTTCAATTGATTGATAGAGTTGATAGTGCAATTACTTCTAATATAACAAAGGTTAGAATTAGAAGAGATATGAAATCATTACTTAATCAGTTCGCTCAATACGAACTTTGCTTTGGTAATAGATTTCATATCAATCCTGCAGGATATAACATCAAGAGTACTGGTTTTACAATCACTGGATCAAGCGATATTGTTTATTTGACTGACGTTCCAAATAAGGACGCATTAGGAAATCTTGATGGTAGTGGAAAAGGTGTTATATCTGCAATTAAAAAGACAAATACTGATCAATTACAAGTTGCTTTGAGAGGTGTTGGTACAGTTGATTATATTAAAGGTGAAATTCTTTTAAATACAATTAATATCACCTCAACCCAACAACAAAACGCCATTATTGAGGTTCAAGCATTCCCAGATTCTAATGATGTAATCGGGTTGAAAGATTTGTACCTCAGTTTAGACGTTTCAAGTAGTAGGATAAATACGATTAAAGATGTTATAGCATCTGGTGAAGACATTAGTGGTGTATCTTTTGCAAGAGAATACTATACTTCAAGTTACTCAAACGGAGACCTAGAGAGGAAATAAAAATATGTCGAATTTTGAGAAGAGAGTTCAACTCAATAAAATTATTGAGAGTCAACTTCCAGAATTTTTAGTTTCAGACTTCCCAAAAGCAGTTGATTTCTTTAAGCAATATTATATTTCCCAAGAAAAGCAGGGAGGTAATATTGACCTTGTAGATAATCTTGATCGTTATCTTAGGGTAGATAATCTTGTTCCTGAAGTTGTTGTTGGTAAAACGGCATTATCCTCATCGATTTCTGCATCTGATACAACAATTGTAGTCACATCTACAAAAGGTTTTCCAGATGATTATGGTCTTCTGAAGATTGATAATGAAATTATCACATACACTAGTAAAACTTCAACGACATTTACTGGATGTGTTCGTGGATTTACTGGTATTACTGGATATGATAGTGGTATATCAAATTTAATTAATACTGTTAATAAGCAAAATGTTGTCTTTTCAGAAACTTCTGCAGAAGAACATTCAAACAATTCGACGGTTACTAACCTTAGTGCCCTCTTCTTACAAGAATTCTATAAAAAATTAAAGAGAACTTTCACACCAGGATTAGAAGAATATGAATTTGTTTCTGATCTTGATGTCGGTAACTTTATAAAGCATGCAAGAAACTTATACCAATCAAAAGGTATTGAAGAATCTATAAAAATTCTTTTTAAAGTTCTTTATGGTGTTGAAGCAAGTGTTATTGACCTTGAAGAAAGGCTTATAAAACCATCTGCAGCAAATTATATTAGAAGAGAAACTATAGTTGTTGAGAGGATATCTGGAGATCCTTTTAAATTGGAAGGGCAAACTATCTTTAAATCTACAGATAGTGGAACAAGTGCATCTGTATCTGATGTAGAAATTTTTACAAGGAATAATGAGACTTTCTATAGACTTGGTCTCTTTATTGGATATAATGATAGAGATTTAATTGAAGGGACATTTACAATTCCTGGATCTTCAAGAGTTCTTGAGAATGTTTCTGTTGGATCATCTGTTATCAATGTTGATTCTACGATTGGTTTTGGTCAAACTGGAACTGTTGTTGTAGGATCAAATGCAATTGATTACACTGCAAAGAGTATTAATCAATTTTATGGTTGTATCAATGTAGGTGCAGCGATCACAACGGGTACTAGAATCCGCTCTAATGAGTATGTTTATGGTTATGAGGACAATGACCTAACCAAGAGAGTAGACCTCCGTATAACGGGTGTACTGGCAGACTTCAATCCTCTCGGAAAACTCTCATTAATGGAAGTGGGAGAAGAAATAAAAGTAAGAAATGTTGGCGAAGTTATTACTAATCCAACAACTGACAGAACATATAAACAAATTTTTGCAAACTCTTGGATTTATAATACAAGTTCAAGTTACAATGTAGATACTATCAATGGTTCAATCTTTACATTATTAAGTGATATTGATAAATCAAGTCTCAAAAGAGGTGATACTGTTGATATTGTAAATGGTTCTAATGTAGTTGGTTCTGGTGCAACTATTGTATCTGTTAGTGAACCTACAAAAGAAGTTACTCTTGGTAATATTGTAGGTTTTGCCGCATCTACTGGTGTAAATTATAGTCTTCGTAGAAGAGTTGAGAAATCCGAAAGTGTTGGTGTAGCACTTTCTTTGGGCAATGATGTGTACATTGCAGACACTTTAAATGTGTATACTGATGAAAACGATGAGTTTGGATATATTACTTCAAACTCTTTACCATCATATACAATCTATGATGATATTATTGAAAAAAATGCTGACAGTCTTGGTGAAAGAGACAATGTTTTCAACAACTATACTGTAGTAGTATTCCCAAGTGATGTCGATTTCTTAGATGGTGATGAAATTGTTTACACTGCAGAAACTCCAATTGCTGGTTTAGTTTCTAATGCATCATACTTCGTTAAAAAGTTTGTAGATTCTACTGGAACAGTAATCAATAATAAAATTTACTTATATTCATCAAAAGCATTACTTAAAGGTAATGAATATATTAAACTTGATTATACTGTTTCTAGTGGTGGAGGATCCGGATCTCTTATAGGAACTCATACCTTCACTCTTAGAAGGCATGAAGATAGAGTTCTTTCCCCGAATCAAATTCTTAGAAAATTCTCTCTTAACACATCACTATCAGATGTAAAGAGTGAAAATAGAAAAATTGGTTCTATTGGACTTTTAGTTGATGGTACTCAGATTTCAAGTCCAGAATCTAGAGATAAAATTTATTATGGACCAATCAGTGAGTTTGAAGTTTTAAATGGTGGAAAGGGATATGATGTTATTAATCCACCAAAAATTATTATTAGTAAACCCATAGGACTTGGAAATACTAATGCACTTGTTGAACCTGTTATTGAAGGTATCGTCAATCAAATTTTAGTTGATCCTCAAGATTTTGACATTGAAAGTATTGAAGGTGTATCTTTAATTGGTGGTAATGGTTCTGGGTGTCAACTTGAGCCTGTTATGGGGTCAAGATTTAGAGAACTTTCATTTGATAGTCGTGCTCTTTCTCTAGGAGGTGGAGTAGATATTGATAATGAAACTATTACTTTTAGTGACTTTCATAATCTTTTTGATGGTCAGCACTTGATCTATAATCAAAATGGACATAATGCAATATCAATTGGTATAGCAAACGATCCTACACAATCTATTGAAGGAACTTTGGTGAGTGGTGATGAGTATGTTACAAAATTTGTAAATACCACCAGTATCAAGTTATTCAAAACTGATGCTGATGCTTTAGCAGGAATTAATACTATTGGATTCTCTACAGCAACAACTGCTAGTGGTATTCATAAGTTCAGAACATTATCAAGAAAAAATTTAAGAGAAGTTAAAGTTATTCAGTCTGGATCTGGATACACTTACAGAAAATTGAGAGTTTCTTCGTCAGGAATCTCTACAGAGTATAATACAATTTACTTTAAAAATCATGGATTTAATACTGATGATATTGTTGACTATTCATATGAAGGAACTTCAATAGGTGGATTAACTGATACAAACAGATATTCTATTCAAAAAGTTGATGCAGATAATTTCCGTGTTATAGATGTTGGTATTGGCGCTTCTATTACAACAGATCTTGTAAGATCTAAAGTAGTCGATATTACGACAGTTGGAGTTGGAACACACATTTTCCAATATCCACCAATTAGTGTTGACATTAATGTTTCCTATGGATCAACTCTTGGAGGAACATTTGTTTTCACTCCAATCGTGACAGGAGAAATTATTGATACATATCTCTATGAACAAGGAACTGGATATGGATCAAATACCCTAAACCTCCATAAGAAACCCCTAATATCGCTTCCACAGGGCAAGGACGCACAGTTATCACCAATCATCCTTAATGGTAGAATTGATGCCGTACAGATCCGTAACAGAGGGGCAGGATATAAATCATTACCAATTATTGAAACTGAAGGTACCGGTACTGGAGCAGTTTTAAGACCGATTCTTGGTGGTATTAATGGAGAACAAATAATTGAGGTCAAAGTTATAAATGGTGGAATTGGATATGATCAAAATCTTACTGATATTATTATCAAACCAAGGGGATCTGGAGCAAAGTTTGATTTAAGAGTTAGAGATCTTACAGTCAACGATGCTGAAAGATTTGCATCTTATACTAAAAAAAGACAAGAAAAAATATACTCAAATCTTTCACCTAACGAAACTAGTGATCTTCTTGTATATTCAATGTATGGATATTCAAGTGATCTTGCAATAAAATTCAATGATACTGCTAGTAATCATTCTCCAATTATTGGATGGGCATATGATGGTAATCCAATTTACGGACCATATGGATATTCGACAATAGATGATGTTCAGTCTGGTGTTAGACTGTTAGAATCTGGATATATTATAAATTCAAATTCTATTATTGATCGCCCATTATTATCAAATTATCCAGAAGGATTCTTTATTGAAGATTATCAGTTTACTGATGTCGGTGATCTTGATAAGCACAATGGAAGATTTTGTAAAACAACAGAATTTCCAAACGGAGTTTATGCATACTTTGCTAGTGTGAATGTAGATGGTAGTTCTTTAGAACCACAATATCCATATTTCATTGGAAATTCTTTCCGATCAAAGTTCATAAAGGAAAATGAAGTATTAGATCAAACATTTGATTTCAATAATTCAGATCTTGTTCGTAATACTTTTCCATACAAAGTAAACGATAAAGATGCAAATTATGATTTTATAAACGAATCATATGAATCTTTTGCACAAATTGCAAGAATTGAATCTGTTAGCCAGGGAGATATTGATGAAGTAATAGTTGTTGATGGTGGAAGTGGATATCAAATTGGTGATGTAGTTAACTTTGATGAAACTGGAACCAAAGGAAGAGGTCTTAGAGCACAAGTTTCTGAACTTAAGGGTATTGAAGTTGATTCAGTTTCAACATCCTTAGAAACTTATGAGAATGTAGTATTTGAATGGGATACTGATAGAGTAGTTTCTGTATATTCTAGAGATGGATATTTAGATTTTAATAATAATGACACTGTTTTAATAACTGGATTATCCACTGCAGTTACTTACTTAGCAGATTCTCATCATATTGGGTTTACTACAGAAACAGTAGGTTTGGCAAAAACCATGACTTCTTTCACTGGAGCAACTTCTGGTGTTGGTGTATTTGAAGATATTTTAGTTTCCAATGTTCCTGTAGTATCTGCAGGAAATACAATTACCATTTTCTCTAGTTCCGGAACTGAAAGTGTTAGAGTTCTGAATAACTTTAATAATGGTGTACTAAGAGTTCAAAGATTTGGTGAAGCACCAAATTATACGACTGGTGTTGCTCACACATTTGGTAGTGAGTTGAATGTTATAAGTGATAGAGTTAGATTGCCAGTTAAGACTAAAAAGTTTACTTCCAAACGTGATGACTTAGTATATTTCAATCCTTTAGAAGCAGTTGGTGTTGGTTTAACTGATGGTTCTGCAATATCAAAAATTATTACCGTAGGTATTACTACATCTGAAATATCTATTCCGACTAGAACAATCTACCTCCCAAATCATCCATTTACTACTGGACAAAAAATAACCCTTTCTAAAGGTGCTGGGAATCCAAGTTCTTTCACGGTCGGGATGAATAATTCAAATGTAAATACATTCTTTATTCCAGATCTATCAACAAAAGAAACAGATCTTTATGTAATTAACAAGGGAAGAAATTATATTGGACTTGTTAGTGAGACTGTTGGTGCTGTAGGAGTTGGTACAACATCAGAAGGACTATTCTTCTATAATGTTGGAAATGCTGCAGATAGATCAGATTATCTAATTAAGAGTAATAAAGATCAAGTTACTGGCAATTTAAGTAGAATTACAACGCTAGTAAGTTGTGCAGAAACTCATGGTCTTAGTCGAAATGACGTTATTAAGTTAAACGTTCTTCCAAATACTATTGTTGGTGTCGGAACAACAGCAGCGTTAAGATTATCATTAGATTTGGACGAGAAAAAAATTCTTGTAAATTCAACTGATGTAGAATCAAGTGCAATTAACTTAAGTAATAATACATTTACTCTAACTTCCCACGGATATTCCACTGGTGATAAAATTTACTATAGTGGTGATGCAACTGGAATTGTATCTGGAGATTATTTTATAATTAAGGATTCTCTCAATACGTTCAGACTTTCTGAAACTAAGTACGAATCAAATCCTGCGAGTCAAAAAGAGATTAATATTACTGCTACTGGATCTGGTCCTCATACTATATCATTAATTAATCCAAGACTTGATGTCGTAAGAAATTCTGATATTCAATTCATTTTGCAAGATCCATCTCTCTTTGGATATAATCTAAAAATATACAGAGAAAAAGAATTTGTAAATGAATTTGTTAGTGTTGCAAATAATAGTGAGTTTAATATTATCAGTGCAGGATCAACTATTGGTCTTGGTACTTTAACCAATCCAACATTAACACTTAAGCACTCTAACAATATTCCAAGTCGGTTGTATTATACATTAGAAAAATCTGGATATATTAGTACTGCAGATACAAATGTAAATGATTATTCAGAAATTAATTATATTGATAGTGAATATAATGGTAGTCATAAAGTATTTGGTATAACGGGTGCAGGTAATACAACTACCTTTAAAATTTCTCCTGCCAAAATTCCATCAGTCCTCACATATAATAAATCACAATGCGATAAACTTGAATATTCTACAAAATCTGCATCAGCATTAAGTGGATCTATTGGTAAAGTAAGAATTATATCTAAAGGATTTAATTTTGAAAGATTGCCACAATTCACAGATGTAACATCCGAAACAGGTATTAATGCAAATATTTTTGCAGAATCTACATCTATTGGTTCACCTAAAAAAGTAAGATTTAAAGATATTGGATATGATTATCCTTCAGATAAAACTTTAAGACCACAAACATTTGTTCCACCGGTAATAAATTTAGATAACTTAGACACAATTAAAGATTTTAATATTATTTCTCAAGGTAGCAGATATCTCAGAGATCCTGACGTCATTCTTATTAATGATACGACTAAAGAAATTGTAGACAAAGATTCACTTTTGGCGAAAGCACCAAATGGTGCTATTGCAGAAATTGAAATTTTAGCACCATTATTTGGATTAGCATCAGAAACACATAAACTTGTGTTTGTTAATAATTCAAATGGTGTTGGTATTTCCACTATGACAGGTGATGGCATAAGTGGAGTTGCAACTTGTACTCTTGTGACACCTATTCTTGGATTTGTTCAACCTCAATTTGAAGTTGGTGATGAAATTTTTATTGAAGGTATTGATTTAGATTCAACAGGAACTGGATATAATTCTTCAGATTATAACTATCGTTTCTTCAAAGTTAAGAGTTATAATAATATTAGTCCTGCAACTCTAGAATTTGAAATTGTTGATGATGCTGGTGTTGGATTATCTACAAATGTTGGTTTAGCTAAAACAGTTCAATCTGGATATGCAACTATTATAAACAAAAAATATTACCCAGAAGTAACAGTTATTCAGGATAGATCAAAATTCTTTGCTAATGAACAACTTTATGTTAATACAACTGGGGCATCTTTTGTTGAAGAGGATATATTTGTATCTTTAATTAGAGATGACTACATTAAGGTTCAAGGTAACTATGATTTAAATATTGGAGATAAAATTAAGGGAGTTATAAGTGGTACTATTGCAGATGTTACTGGTGTAAGTAGAAATAAAGGATATTTTAATATTGATTATTCATCCAAACAAGAACTTGGGTGGAGAGATGATACTGGGAAAATTAGTGTTGATCATCAGGTTATTCCTAATAATGATTATTATCAAAATCTTTCTTACTCTGTTAAGAGTCCAATTACTTGGGAAGAACAATCTTCACCTGTTAATAGCATAATTCATCCTGCAGGATTAAAGAATTTTGCTGATGTGGGAGTTACCTCTACAGGATCTTCTACTGTAGGACTTGCAGGAACAACAACTAGTATTGCAATTCTTGATGTTGTAAATGAAAGAAGAGTTGATACTATTAATAATTTTGATAATGTAGTTGATTATGATATTAGACAAAATGCACTTTCCAATTTTGATCAATCTAAGTTCTTAAAACTTCAAAATATAAAACTTGAGGACTATATTGAGTGTAGAACTAATAGAGTCTTGATTCACGATGACATTAGTAATAACTTCTCTAGTAGAGGATTTAAAGATATATTCATTGAATTAGATGAAATTGATTTTTCCGATAATTATGTTGGATATGTGATTCAAGTTATTGATGCAGATACTAAAGATGTTCAACTTTCTGAATTAGTATATCAATCTACAACTTTGAATACATTCTTATTTGAAAAATATACGAACTTTACTAAAGAAAAACTTGGAGATTTTAGTACTGATCTTGATTCTGCAGGAAGAAAAACCTTAATCTTTACACCTACAGATCCTTATGAAAGAGATCATGATATTAAGATCCTCAAGAGATCGTATCTATACACAGCATTAGCTGGTGGTGGAACTCAAACTGGATCAACTACGTTTGGATCAATTGATCTTGTCGGATCATTTGTATCTGGTATTGGCAGTGTTGGAACAGCATCTAGTATTAAAACTCTAGTTGATTTCCCAGTTAACGATTTCAACGGGATGTATGCCAAAGTTGAAATTGTTGATAGATTTACCTCAGATCACAACTATATTGAAGCTATTGTAGATTTTGATGGTACTGATACTTATTTGAGTGAGTATTATTTTGATACTCAATCATTATCTTATAGTTCATCACAAACTGGAATACTCTCAGCAATTTATGATGCCAATGCTGGTATTGTTTCTTTAACTGCACAGAATATTGGTATTTCTTCCTTAGTTGGTCTTTATGATGTTCGTTCTACTATTGTTGGATTTGGAACAACAACCACTGGTATTGGAACATACAGGTATCTTGTAAATAATCAACCTGCAGGTACTGAGAAGAGTGTTAAGATTGAATCTACTGTTGGATTTGGAACAACTGCAGTTAGAGTTGGAACTTTTGATCTCGGATCAGTTTCATCTTCAAATTCTGTTGTTCGTGTTTCTGCAGGAGAAACTTCTGCAATTCATCAGGTTTCAATTCTTTCAAATACTTTACAAACTACAGTAGTTCCTGGTCCATTTGCAGCAGTTAATAATGTTACTGGACTTGGGACATTTGGTGGGGAAATTGATGGATCAAGATATTATCTAAATTTCTATCCAGATACTCCATATGACGTAGAAGTTCAAGGATACAATGAAGTATTCTATACTGAGCAAGATTATGATAATACACCACTACCAAATACATATGGACCTACTATTGGTGAGGTTTTATATGATGCTTATGATGGAATCAATGGATTGAGAGCAAATAGAACTCAATTCAAACTTTCCCATGAAGGTGATCCAATCTATGTCAAGTCATTCGTTCCCACCGATACTGCACAAGTTAATTATGTAACTGGAGTTATTACATTACGCAATCACTTCTTTAATACTGGAGAAGAACTTATTTACCGCCCATCATCAACATTTGCTGGCATTGGTTCTACCGCAATGGGGATTGGTTCCACCGAAGGTTATACTGGTATTGTTACTGACAAATTGCCAGATAGAGTATATCCTATTGCACTCACTCCTGATACATTCCAATTATCAACCAGACGTGAATATGCAAAAGCAGGTATATTTGTAACCTTTACTGATGCTGGTTTAGGTAATATCCACGAACTTGAGATAACTAAGAAACTTTCTAAAACTGTTATTGCTCTGGATGGTATTGTTCAGCAACCAATTGCATTTACACCAATTAATCACAATTTAGATTTCAATAATGGTGGAATTACTGCTGGAATTTCAACTTTCAATCTCACAGGTATTAGTTCTGTTCAACCAAGAGATGTTCTTAAAATTGATGATGAATATATGAAGGTTGTTGAGGTTGGATTGAGTACCAATGTTAATGGAGCACTTCTTGGTCCTATTAATGGAATTATTGCCGCTGGTACCGCTGCAACTCACCCAACAGTTGCTGTTCAAAGAGGTTCATTAGGAACCAGAGCAGAGGCACACAGCGATGGCGCAGAAGCAAGGATTTATAGAGGGGCACTCAATATTGTTGGTAATAATGTCCACTTCATCGATCCACCAAAAGGTAATACAAGAGCGAGAAGAAATGAATCCAATCTTCCTTATGTTAAGGCAGAATTTTCTGGAAGAACTTTCTTAAGATCAAATTATGAAAAGAATATGCTATTCGATGATATTTCGGATAGTTTTACTGGGGTTGGTAAAACTTACACTTTAACAACATCTGGTTTGAATACTACAGGTGTTGGTATTGGAAGTGGAATCTTATTCATCAATGGGGTATTCCAAACTCCATCTACACTCAATAATTCTGGAAATAATTATAATTTTGAACAAGATAATATTTCGGGAATATCTAGTGTAGTATTCACAGGCATTACATCAGTTGATGGATCTTACATCCAATCTGAATCGGATATTAACCAAAATCAGTTACCAAGAGGTGGTCAAATTGTATCATTAGGTTCAACACCTGGTCTCGGATATGCACCTCTTGTTGGTGCTAAGTTCATTGCAGAAACAAATTCATCTGGTGCAATCACAGGTGTTGTAGGTGTAAACACCTTTATTAATCCAGTTTCAATTACAACGGCACATTATAATAATATTAGTGGTATCCTTGAAATTGAAACATCAGATTCCCATTACTTAAAGGGTGCTGATAGAGTTAGACTTGTTGGTCTTGAGTTTACTTGCTCCAGTGTTTATTCTGGAGTAACTACAAGCATTTTCCCAGATCATAATAGATCTCTTGATATTGCAAATATTATAGATTCAACAAAACTGAACGTTCAAGTAGGTCCTAGTACTATTATTCACAACTATCTTAAAGATGGTCAGATTTATCAGCACTTTGATCTTAATATTGGATCCGGTTATAGACATCCTATCGGAATTGCAGTTACCGATCTTGCATTCGTTCATAAATTTGTTCGTGCTATTACAAATAGCGTTACTGCTTCAAGTGGTGGACCATTCACTCCAACAAAAGCAAACTATGATTCAAAAACTGGTGTTTTAAGACTTACTATTCCAAACCACGGATTATCTGTTAGTGATACCATTACAATTGCTGATGATGGATTAATCTTTACTTGTGATGAAGACCAACACTTTACTGAGCAACCATATCCAAGATCAACTGATCCAGCATCAGGGCAGAATCTTACAATCACTAATGTTACAACAAATATTATTACAGTAAATGTTGGATCTGGTGGTGGTTCTGGAACTGGGGCTGCCATTGAAGCAGTTGTTGGTGCTGGTGGAACACTTGCATTAAATGTAACTTCTACTGGTTCCGGATATAAGAATCCAAGAATTGTAATTCCTGAACCAAATTATGAAAATATGGAAGTTACTGGTGTTTCTAGACTTGGTATCGGTGCAACATCATTGACAGGTAGAAATGTTCTGATGAATCTCACCATCGCACAAACTACTGAAAAAGCACTTGGTGATAGGTTCTTTGATGCAGCAAATCTAATTGAGGATAATGCAGCATTTATTGCTGATATTGCTTATGGAAGAATGTTAGCGCAGTTCCCATCATATTCACCTCCTGCAGGCACTAATGGACAAGATTGTAAGGATGATATCGTTGATGTTCTTGAGTCTATCTCATACAATCTAAAATATGGTGGCAATGATTATACTGTAGATGCAGCAAATCTTTATATTACTGGGGCACACGTTTCAGGAGAAGAACAAGAAACTGCATATGCATTTGATCAGGCAAGAGATCTTGCAGTGCAGGCAATGAGAAATGAGGCAGTTACTATTGGTGGATATACTACTAAGACACAAGTATTTGATACATCAATCACTTATGATACTGTAAAATACACACCATCCAACGTTGCATACACTGCTTCTTCTGGGATTACTACAGTAACAATTCCAAATCATCAGTTCTCAAATGGAGATCAAATTAAGATTAGAACTAATTCACTAATCTTTAAGTGTGATAAAGATAACTTTGCAACTGAGCACAGATATCCTAGACCAACTGATCCTGCAGCAGATACCTTCTTAAGTATTACTAATGTAACCACAAATACTTTCAGAGTTAATGTTGGAGCATCACCAGCTGGTGAACAATATAATCATATATTCACATTCTCAGAACTTGCTTCTATTGAGCGCAAGTTGACCGCTTCAACTACACCAGCACAATGTGCAAATGTTCAATCTGCAATTCATACATTAGTTGGTATCGTTACAACCGCTGTTGTATCTTCAAGTATTCCACCAAGAACTGTTGCACCTGGTGCTCAGTATTCTGTGGATACCTTTAAACTTACTAGAAATGGATATGATTTCCGCCCTGGTGATGTGTTTAAAGTTGTTGGTCTTGTAACGGCAAAAGACTTTGCACAACCATCTTCAGAGTTCCAAGTTGAAGTTACATCAACTTTCAATGATTTCTTTGCTGCGTGGTCTTTCGGTGAACTCGATTATATCGATAATATTGCTGGATTCCAAGATGGAAGTAGAAAAAGATTCCCATTATTCTATGTTGGTGAACTATTGAGTTTTGCACTTGATACTCAATCCCCATTATCATCTGCAATCGATTTAGATGCTGTACTTGTAATTTTTGTAAATGGTGTGATACAAACTCCAGGAGCAGCATATACTTTTGAAGGTGGTGGTTCTTCATTCATATTTACAGAAGCTCCTCAACCTCAAGATAAAGTAGACATATTCTTCTATATCGGTCAAGATAGCATTGATGTTACTAGAATTGAAGTTAAAGAAACAATCAAAAAAGGTGATGATCTATTCGTAAATAGACATCCATTCTTCTCAAGCGCAGTTGATAACTTATATCAGCAACAAATACGCAGTAGAACGATTTCAGACATTATTGGTTCTGACATTGTTGAAACTGATATTTACACTGGACCTGGAATTAATGATATTGATTACAGACCATTTGATTGGACCAAGCAAAAGGTAGATAAGTTTATCAAAGGTGATCTTATTTCAAAATCTAGAGATATTTTAGAAGCAAGAATCTTCCCAACGGCAAAAATTATTGGTGATGTTACTCCAACCTCATCGGAAATCTTTGTTGATAATATTCAGTTCTTTAATTATGAGGAAGAGGTTTATACTCATCCATCATTTAGCAATCTCTTCGATTCTCTAGATGCTGTTATAATTGATGCAAATGATCCTATTGGAGCAGGATTTACTGCTAATGTCTCTATAGCAGGAACTATTTCTGGAATCAACACTACAAACGTAGGTTCTGGATATAGTGGAACATCATTGGATATTAAATTCTCTGCACCAAAAGTTATTGGTGTTGGTATAGGAACTACGGCAACTGCCACAGCAACTATTTCTAATGGATCGATATCTTCAGTAAATATTACAAATCCTGGTTTAGGATATACCAATACAAATCCACCACATTTAATTATTGAAACTCCTAGTTTAATTAAGGAGGAAATTAAGGAATCTACAAATATCCAAGGTTTCTCTGGCATTATAACTGGTATTTCTACAACAACTGGAACTGGTGGACATCCACTTGCCCTCAAGATTAACTTTAGAGCACTTAAAGATTACACTACAGGTGGAGAAGCACAACTTGCTTCTGATGCACTTGATTTGGTTGCTGGTTATCCAATTATGGTTTATGGAACTAAAGTTGGAACTGGCGCAACTTCAGTATTCGATAGTAATGATGCTGTTGTTGCCATTGGAACCACATTCCTAGATAATGTATATGTTGTTAGTCAAAAAAGTTTTGAAAATGGACCTGATGCTGAGTTAATTCTGAACGTTCATAGTGATAGTCCTATTACAGGAATTTCAACTTCTGGAGGTTTTGAGGATAATCAAGCAGGTACAGCAACAACTGCACTTGGATACCTATCTTGGGGTAGGATATATAATTATGCTGAACGCAGTGGTGGTGTTTCTATTGGTGTAACTGGTTTAACAGTTGATGCTGGATTATCCACATTCCCTGTTCTTCAAAGAAGAGGAAATGCTGGATTTGATAAGAGTGGTGCAATCAGATCTACTAAGTCTATTGTTAATTCTGCAAATATTACTGCAGATAATCAACTCCCATTCTACGGTGCTTAGAAACCTTTAATTATAATCTATAAATACATAAAAAAGATAAAGATGTCAGCTATTGTTACTGATCAATTTAGAATTCTGAATGCCAGTAATTTTGTGGACTCCATTGAGTCCAATTCTTACTACATTACATTAGGATTAGCAAATCCAGTTGCTGCTGGATATGGTAGAACTAGTGATTGGAATACCAATCCACCTTCACCGGTAGATAATCTTTCGTATGCTAGTCATATTGGAGATACTGTACTTTTTGGTAAGAAGATTACTTCTGCCAATGCACGAAGGATTGTTAGAAGAATTGATTGGAATTCGGGAACAAAATATGAAGTTTATAGAAATGACTATAGCGTCACAAATCCTGCACCCATAACAAATGCTGCTCGACTATATGATGCAAATTACTATGTAATGAATGAAGATTATAGAGTTTATCTTTGTGTTGAGAATGGATCTAGTGGAACTAATCCCAAAGGAAATGTTTCTCAGGATCAACCAACATTCACTGATTTAGAACCATCTAGGGCAGGGGATAGTGGTGATGGATATATCTGGAAATATCTATTCACAATCAGTCCTAGTGACATTATTAAATTTGATTCTACAGACTATATTACAGTTCCTAATAGTTGGTCAACTTCAACTGATTCTCAAATAAGAGCAATTAGAGAATCTGGAGATTCTAGTATTAATGAAAACCAAATCAAAACGGTTTATATTGAAGATGCTGGATCAAATTATGCTAATGGTCTTGGTCAAGAGATGAACATCATTGGTGATGGCACTGGTGGTAAGGTTAGAGTTGATGTTGAAGGTGGTAAAATTACAAATACTGTAGTTACTTCTGGTGGAAAAGATTATAGTTATGCATTAGTTGATCTTGGATCTATAAATTCAAATACTAGTGGAACTTCTGCAAAGTTAGTTCCAATTATCCCACCATCTAAAGGTCATGGTTTTGATATCTATAAAGAACTTGGAACTGATAAAGTTTTAGTCTACGCTAGATTTGATGATTCTACAAAAGATTTTCCAGTTGATACAAGTTTTGCTCAAGTGTCAATTGTGAAAGATCCAACTGCTATTGGAACTGCAAATACATTTACTGATAGTAATTTTACTGGATTATCTGCGTTTAAACTTGTATCAATTACAGGAACACCTAAAGTTGGTGAAAAAATTGAACAATCCGTTCAAAACGGAACTTCAAAAGCATTTGGTTATGTTGCTTCGTTTGATACCGAAACTAAAGTTTTGAAGTATTTTACGGATAGATCTTTATTTTATAATCAAACAACAAAAGATCAACAAGATTATACAGGCATTTCTACTAATGGTAGACCATATGCTTTTGAATCTTCATCAAATTTAATTAGTGGTCAAACTTCATCATTCACAGGATCAGTTGATACTGGATTCTCAGGAATTGCTACAAATCCAACAGGAATTAAGCAAATAAATCTGGGTTCTAGTTTCACAGCAGGTATGTCAGTTCCTGAAATAAATAAAGGATCAGGGGAAGTTATCTACCTGGACAACAGAGCTAGCATTGCTAGAAATGCACGTCAAAAAGAAGACATCAAAGTTATACTGGAATTCTAAACAATGTCACAGAAGACAAACTTAAATGTAAGCCCTTATTATGATGATTTTGATAAGGCTAATAATTTTTACAGAGTTCTTTTTAAACCTGGATTTCCCGTCCAGGCAAGAGAACTAACGGGTCTTCAGTCTATCTTACAAAATCAGGTAGAATCCTTTGGCAGTCATATGTTCAAAGAAGGTTCTATGGTGATTCCTGGTGGAGTCACTTGTGATGACCAATTTACAACTGTTAAGGTAAACCCAGACCATCTTGGCATTGATATTACAGTATATTTGTCATCGATTGTTGCTTTAAACAATGGTAGAGGTGCCAAAGTAAAGGGAGAAACCTCCGGAGTAATTGGCACAATTAAAGGATTTCTACTACCTCCAGACGAAGGCGTAGAAGAAATAACATTATTCGTTAAATATCGCGATGGGGCAGATGATGGCGAAACGGTAGAGTTTTCTGATGGAGAAGTCTTAATTCTTGAAGAAAATGTTAGTTATGGTAATACAACTCTCAATATTGGAGATACCGTACTAACAACCCTCTCGGTAAATTCAACTGCTACAGGTTTTGCGGTTGGTGTTGCTGAAGGAGTCTACTTTATTAGAGGAACATTTGTTGATGTTTCGACAACTCAAATTGTCCTTGATCCATACACTAATGATGTTTCATTTAGAGTTGGTTTTGATATATTAGAAGAAATTGTTAATGCAAATGAAGATGATAGTCTAAACGATAACGCAAAAGGTTTTACAAACTATGCAGCACCAGGTGCTGATAGATTAAAAATTAGTGTAAAACTTTCAAAGAAAGCACTTACCGATACCGAAGATACAAGTTTTGTAGAACTTGTTAGAGTTGATAACGGTGTAATTAAAAAGTTACAGAATAAGTCTAACTACAATCTTATTAGAGATTACTTTGCAAAAAGAACTTTTGACGAATCTGGAAATTATGCAGTTGAACCCTTCATAGTTGATTGTGCAAACACTTTAAACAATGAAATTGGTAATGGAGGTCTCTTCAGAGAAGATGATCTTACTGAAGATGGCAACAAACCATCAAATAACTTGATGGCATATAAAATATCCGAAGGAACTGCATACGTTAAGGGATATGATATTGATTTAGTTGGTTCTACCGTAAAAGATATTGATAAACCAAGAGATGTCAAAAAAGTTCAAGGAAGTAGAGTTCCATTTGGAATGGGAAGTCTGATTCGTGTTAATAATGTACACGGAATTCCATATATTAAAATTGGTGGAACTGCTGCTGGTGGTGATACCAGTGCCAATGTCATTGGTTTGTACTCCGATAGAAGAAATGGCGAAGATAATAGTGGAGGTATCGATGGAACTGGTCAGGGCATTAAAATTGGAGAAGCAAGAGTATATTGGTTTGGATTAACAGATGATCGCTATAAAAATGCAGGAACTGAATGGGACTTGTACTTATATGATACTCAAACATATACAAACTTAACTCTAGCAAATACTTTTTCAACAGGTGATGTTCCTAATGGATCACTTGTAAGAGGTATGTCTAGTGGTGCAACTGGGTTCATTGCCGATAGAAGTAGTAATACATTAAGTTTATCCCAAACTTCTGGAACTTTCCTTGAAGGTGAGCAAGTAATTATTAATGATATGCAGAAATTTAAATCTGCAATTAATACTACAGGTATTCAAGCATTTACAACTGAAGATATTAAGTCTGTATTCCAAGACTCTGACAGTCTTGATACTAATCTTAAGAAAAACTTCTTAGCGGACACAGTTCTTTATCCAAAACAACTTGCAAATTTTGCAGTTACAGACCAACTGACAATTTCTGGTGGAAATCTTGGGAAAGTTCAAGGTAGATTCTTTAATGCCGTCAATGGAATAAAAGTTAATGGTATTATTCGTTATTTCAAAGATGGTGAAATTGATCCAAGTTTTGCAAGGATTAGTGGAGTAAGAGATCATGAAATTGATCTAGCACCAACTACAAATATTACAGATGTTTGTATAGGAGCGGTATCAAATCAAACATCGAACTTTGAGTTAATGGTACCAAGAATTCTGAATGTTGGTCAGAATGGTCTTTATAGTATATTGCCAGAGCAAAATATATCATCAGTTGATTTTGCATCATCAGAACTTACAGTTAGTTATCAAATAACTGAGCAATCTACTGATGCAAATGGATCATTAGAATTTACATCAGCAGATGTTATTGGAGCAAACGCAGGCATCAGCAGTGTATTCTTTGAAACTTTTGATGCTGAAAGATATTCTGTTGTATATAATGATGGATCACCTGCACCATTAGATTCTGGACAAGTAATTTTAGATGAGAATGCTGGTAAAGTTACCATAACTAATCTTGAAGCATCTCAATCTAGTAATGTAACTGTTCTTGCTACAATGAAAAAGCGAGGCATTACACATAAATCAAAGGACTATATTAGATCCACACAGGTGAATGTTGATAGATCATTTGATGGTTCAAGATTCTCTGTAGGTTTAACAACTAGTACATATTATGGAACTAGAGTTCAAGATGATGAAATATCTCTAAATTTCCCAGATGTTGCAAATGTTATTGCAGTTTATGAATCAACAAATTCTGCAGCACCAATTTTAGATAGATTGACATTTGCAACAGGTCTAGCATTAGACCAAAATGCAATTGTCGGTGAGAAAATTGTAGGTGAAGATAGTAGAGCAATTGGTCAAGTTGTTTCTGCAACAGCAAATACAATTGATTATGTTATTTTAAATACGGAAGATTATCAAGTTGGAGAAGTTGTTAAGTTTAAAGAATCTTCTATTTCTGCTGTCATTCAACAGGTAAGAGAAGGTAGTTATGTTAATAGAACTCCTAACTACAGATTGGATACTGGAAATCGCCACCAATTCTGCGATTATTCTAGAATTGTAAGGAGAAGAGGAACTACAGTACCTTCCCGTAAACTATTAATTATTTTTAACCACTACAGAGTTGCATCAGGTAACTCCGGTGATGTATTTACAGTGAACTCTTACACTGAAGATAGGTATTCTAGTGATATTCCAGTTCTTCCAAATGGTCTTCGTACAACTGATATTATTGATTTTAGACCAAGAGTTAAACCCTGGACTGATGTTAGTGGTTATGAAACTAAATCACCATTCGATTTTGCAAGTAGAAGATATGAATCTGATTTCCAATATGTTGTAAAACCAGATGAATCATCCTTCTTGGGATATGAATTCTATCTACCAAGAATTGATTTAGTTACAATTAATCGCATTGGTGAAGTTGAAGTTATTCGTGGAGAATCTGCACAAAATCCACAACCACCAATTCTTGGTGATGATGCAATGGAAATTGCACAAATTAAACTTCCAGCATATCTCTACAATCCTATTAGTGAACCAGAGATTCTTCTAAGAGATAATAGAAGATTTACGATGCGTGATATTGGAAAACTTGAAGATAGAATTGAAAATATTGAAGATATTACCAGTCTTACAATGTTGGAATTGAATGCAAAGACAACTGCAGTTACTGATGCAAATGGTCTTGATAGATTCAAATCTGGATTTATTGTAAGTGATTTTAGAGATAAATCTCTAATGGATCCTAGGTATTCTACAATTGATATTTCAAAAGAAGGATCTCTCGCAATAGCACCTGTTGATCTATGGTCAATGAATGCACAATTGGCATTAGATCCAGGAATTGATCCATCAACTACTGATATGACTCAGAATCTTAAGTTGATGGATCCAAATATTCAAAAAACTGGCGATCTTCTAACCCTAAAATATGAAGAAGTTGAATATTTAAATCAACCGCACGCAACTAATGTTGAAAATGTAAACCCATTTAATGTTATTGTATTTGTTGGTGGTGTTGTTCTTGATCCCGCCTCAGATAACTGGGTAAGAACTATCTATATTAATGATCATAGAACTGAATCTACTGGTGCTAAATGGAAACAGCAGGCAAAAACTACTGTTGATGTTGATAAGAAAACTGTAATTGAAAAATATAAAAAAGGTGGTGGTAGAGGTGAAAGACTTAAAAAAGCAGTTACTACAACTAAGGTTACAACAACAACTAAGTTTAAACCTAAACTTAGAGGACCTGCAAGAGAATTTGATTATGTTGAAGATGTAAAAGTTTCTGGTGAAGCAGATCCTTGGATGCGTTCAAGAAATGTTTACTTTGCTGCGAACGGTTTAAGACCATATACAAAGCATTACAAGTATCTTGATGCACAACAAGTTGATATTGTTCCCAAACTTTGTGAAATTGAAATGAATTCAGGTACATTTACCGTATTTGAAAATGCTGATATTTTCGATATTAGGGGTAGAAAAGTTGGATTCATAAGAGTTCAAAGACCTAATCATAAGTTTGGTGATACTACAAGACCTGATATTGGTGCTGGTTTAGGATCTCCTGCGGTTCTTGTTGAAGAATATCAAGTAGACCCTTATGACAGAGATAGACCTGGACCTGGAACTGCATATTCTCCAACATCAAAACTGATTAATTTTGGTGTAAGAGTTCTTTCTATTAGTGAAAAATTTTATGGATATGTAAGAAAAGGATTTAAAGTTGTTGGTAGAACATCTGGTGCAGTTGCGACAATAACAAGAGCCGAATTAGTCTCCGATAATTGGGGAGATATAATTGGAACGTTCTTCTTTAGAAATCCAAATTCTAATCCAGCACCAGCAATAAGAGTTAAGAGTGGAACAAAAACTGTAAAAGTTACTGCAGTTCCTCCTGGTGTAACTCCATTACCAGGATCTACTGTATTTGCATCGGAAGCAATTGGAACTTATAGTGGTTCCGGAAGTATTTTAACCCAAGAAACTTCTAGAGTTTCTGTTAGAAATCCACCCAAACCACGTAGAAAGAAAACTGAAATTGACATTAAGAAAACTGTTAAGGCAGTTCATAGAGACCCCCTTGCACAATCATTTACGGTTACAGAACCAGAAGGTATTTTCTTAACTTCTGTTGATCTATTCTTTGCAACTAAGGATCCTGGTGCAAAGATCTTTGTTGAACTTAGAACAGTTGAACTTGGAACACCAACAGGTCTTCTAGTTCAAGATTATGCTCAGGTTTCACTTAATCCTGCAGATATTAATGTTAATGAAGCAAATCCATTTGAACCAGTAGCAACAAATGTTAAATTTGAATCACCAATTTATCTTGAAGGTAATGATACAGAATATGCTATTGTCATTCTCTCTCCAGCATCTGATGGATATGAAATGTGGACGGCAACAATGGGCAAAAAGACTGTTAGAACAACAAGTCTTCCTGATGTTCAAAATGTTGTTGTTACTAAACAGTATCTTGGTGGATCTCTGTTCAAATCTCAGAATGGAACAATCTGGACTCCTTCACAGTTCCAAGATCTAACATTCAGACTTAATAAAGCAAAATTTGTTAAATCTGGCACCGTTACTTGGTATAATGGAGATGTGTTACCTAAGGGTGATAATTCTTCCATTTTGGAAGATAATCCAATTCAAGGATTACCAAGAAAGTTAAAACTGCCAGTAACTGGTGTTACTGCAAATGAACAATCTTTACTTTTAACAGGTGTAAAAGTTGGACAAGGTGGAGTAAGCGTTACTCCTGCAACAGAAGGCACGACTGGATTTATTGAAGCAACTGGCGGACCTATTGCTGCAACGGGAACTGGTAACGTTGCTATTGGAAATAGTGGTTCTGGGTATAAGGCAGGTTCTTATAATAGTGTTCCACTATTCCCAATCTCTGGTCAAGGATCTGGAGCACAAGCAACTATTACAGTTGATGCTTCTGGTGGTGTAACTGGAGTAAACATTACTGCTGTTGGAACTGGATATCGTAGTGGAGAAGTTGTTGGTGTTACATCTGCAACTGGTGGTGGAGGTAGTGGTGCCAGAGTAACAATCAAGACTCATAATACCACTTTTGATACTCTGTATATGACTAATGTTTTGGGTGAAAACTATACTCAGGGTGAAGCATTAGTTTATTATACGGAACCAGATAATCATCTTTCTAGAACTGCATTAACTGCTGGTGCTAATGTTGGAACTAATGGATCTTCAATTTACGATGAAAAGTATGTTGGAAACATTATGAGCATTAAGCAGCATAATCACGCACATCATGGTGGAAACAATAAAATTGAAATTGTTGATATTAAACCAGATAGTACTAAGACGGAACTTAGTGCAGCATTTGGATTAACTGACACTACAGTTTCTATTGCAAATACTTCATTATTTGGAGTTGCTGAAGGAATTTCTACAAGTAGAGGATATGCAATCATAAACAGTGAAGTAGTTTCTTACAGTAATATTTCTGCAGGAAATGCTGGAGCAGGAACTCTTAGTATTGATGGAAGAGCAGTAAATGGAACTGTAAAAATTGCACATGAAACTGGAGCATCTATTCAACCATATGAAGTCAATGGTGTTTCTTTGATGAGAATTAACAAAACTCATAATATTCCATCAACATTTTATAAAAATGAAAGTTCGGATCTTGATAGTTACTTCATAGAAGTTGACAGGTCAACACCATCAAGTAGGGTTTCTGGAGATGCTTTGTTGAATTTTGCATCTGAAAAAGGATTTGGTGGCACTGAAGTTGGTATTTCTCAAAACTACCAGTTCAGCACTATTGTTTCAGAATTTAATATTATTACCCCTGGAAAGGGAACTTCAGCAAGAAGTTTCATTAGAACAATATCTGGAACAAGTGCAGGCGGAAGAGAAGTTTCATTCCAAGATCAAGGATATGAACCACTTCCTCTCAACAAACCACTCAAGTTTAATACTCCTAGAATGGTTGCTTCCAGAGCAAATGAACTTGAAAGACTTACAACGTTACCACGTAATAAGTCACTAACAATGAGAGTTGAGTTTGCAAGTGAAAATGAAAATGTCTCCCCCGTAATGGATGCACAAAATGCAACATTCATTCTTGGAAGAAATAAATCTAATGCTCCAGTCGGTGATTACATTACAGATTCTAGATCTAATTCCATAGATCAGGATCCACATGGTGCGGTATTTGTAACTAAGAGTATTTCTCTTGCACAACCAGCAACAAGTTTGAAAGTGTACATTGCTGCTAATGTACAAGAAGGTGCAGATTTTAGAGTCTTATATCAATTATATAAAGCAGATTCTACGGAAATTCCTCAGAAATTTGTACCTTTTCCAGGATATGATAATTTGAGAGATACTGATGGAGATGGTTTCGGTGATATGGTAATTAATTCAGACTTAAATAGTGGTAGAGCGGATGCATTTGTTTCTCCTAATGGAACCGAAGGGTTCTCGGAGTATCAATTTACTGCAAACAATCTTGATCAATTTACTGCCTTTGCATTAAAGGTTGTAATGTCATCCACAAATGAATCAACACCAGTTTCACTTACAGACTTTAGAGTAATAGCACTTGCATAATATGAATAGTGACAATTTAATTCCTGTTGAAGGTGAGCGTCATCTTTTTAGAGATAAAAATACTGGCGCTATTGTTAATACTGACTCATCAAGTTATGATCAATATATTAAAATGAAGAAGCGAAAGCAATCAGAGCGAGATGAGTTAGATTCACTTAAACAAGACATTGAAGAAATAAAATCCTTACTAAGGGAGATTACTAATGGACCCAGATGAAATTACGTTGGATAAACTTTCCAAAAGTTTCGAGTATACAAAACTAGCAAGAGAAATTGATTCTTGTGATGATAGAGATATGCTAAAAAATATTGCAAAATCATATGTCAAGCTTTATTTGAAGCAACAGGAAACTGTAATTAGATTAGGACTTCCAGGAATATAAATATATTTAAATCCTGAATTGTATATAAATGGCTGAAATAAAGGTCAGAGTAGGTCAGCAACCCGCTGTAAAAGTAATATCTTCATTGGCGGGTGCCCAAGGTCTTTCTTTGGCAGAACTCAGTGATGTTAGTGCTTCTAACTTGCAGAATGGTATGGTGCTTGTTTACAACAGCAGTATCCGAAAATGGGAGGCAACTTTAACCCTGACACCAGGTGCAACGCAGAATTTAGACATCAACGGAGGAAATTTCTGACATGGCAAGTATTATTAGGATTAAGAGATCCTCAGGTACTAGCAAACCAGCCAGTTTACAATGGGGTGAACTTGGATACGTAACTGGTATTGGTAGTTACGGAGGAACAAATCAATATAAAGATAGGATTTTCCTAGGAGATGACGGCACAAACGCCAATCCTGTAGGTGGATTCTATTACACCTCAATGATGGAGCACGACCCAGGTGCTATCCAAGGTGTAACAAATACGAGAAATTCAGACAATGGTGTTGTTGCAGTTCTTGCACCAGCAAATAATACCGGTTTAGGTGGAGCATCTTCACTTAAGGTAGATCAATGGAATGTAGATAACTTAAGGTTAGATGCAAATACATTATCATCCACCGATACCGATGGAGATATAGTTCTCGATCCAAATGGAACTGGAGAGGTTGTCATTCCTGATGACACTTTCTTAACGTTTGGCAATGATAAAGATTCAAAGATTGAATATGATGAAGATGGTGATAATAGTATTAAGGTAACAGGTGCTCCCTGGACTTATGAAACTGACGTCAATATAACAAATGGTCTTGAAGTTGGTAATATTGGTATTTCATCCAATGTTATCGCAACTAGAGCAGGTGGTGGTAATGAACTGTATATTGATCCATATCCCGATGGATTAAGTAATGAAGGTAAGGTCATCATCAAAGGTGATTTACAAGTTGATGGTACTACAACAACTGTCAACTCCACATCTTCAACTTTAAATGATGCAATTTTACATCTTGGTGATGTAACTAGTACCAGAACAGTAATGGCAGAACATGCCAGTGGTACAAATACAATTACTTTAGACTCTGTAGTTGGTATTAATACTGGTGATATTATTGCTCACGCAAATATTCCTGGTGCAACATCAATTACTGCCTTTAACACAGGCACTAAAGTTGTTACGATGTCAGCAAATAGTACTGCTGGTATTACAACAACTTCTCAAGTAACACTTACTCACGCTTACGATAGTAATACTGATAGAGGTATATCTTTCAGTTACAACACAAGTAGTGGAACTTCAAATAATAAAGAAGGTTTCTTTGGTTTTGATGATAGTTCTATTGCAAATAGTGCTGCTGATGCCGATAACCACGGAACTCACGCAGATGACAGTAGAAGATGGACGTATGTTCCAGATGCAAGTATTGCAAGCAGTCTTGTCAGTGGAACCAAAGGTTTCTTAGATATTAAAGGTATCTACTACCAATCTGGTGATTACAATACTGGTGGTATAGTTTACTTTGATGACACTGGTCTTCAGAGATCCACAAATGCCGTTGCATCGCCTGTAGTCACATCTAAACAGATGTTGACTGCTATCACTAAGAACACCCTTGCTCTTGGCAGTGCTGTTACTGCGTCTGCAGGAGATATCATCAGACAGGATACTACTGGTGCTTATGGTGTTGTTGAAACTGCTGTTACTGGAGCAAATTCTGTTAATGTAATTGGTGTTGAGGGAACATTTAATACATCCGGCAATCTTAGGAGAGAAGGTGTTAATGGAGCAATTGCAAATCTTGCTTCAGTTCCCAATACTGTTAGTGTAATATATACTAACAAACCCCACTGGACTTCAACACTTGACGGGGGAACTTTCTGAGGTAATTAATGGACAATCAAAGTGAAGTTGATGTTAACGTTCTCATAAAAATTTATAATTCAAAGTTAGCAGCGGTATCAAATCAAAATGTTCTTCTTGAGGCAAAGTTGGCAACTATGTCTCAAGATTTTAAAGAACAAGTAGAATCTCTACTTGAAGAGAACGCTGATCTTAAAGCAAAATTAGAAGGTTAATATGGCAAAACCATCATCTAGACAAGGACTCATAGACTACTGTTTACGTCAACTTGGTGCTCCAGTTCTTGAGATTAATGTAGACGACGATCAAATTGATGATCTAGTTGATGATGCCATTCAATATTTTAATGAGCGCCATTTTGATGGTGTGGAAAAAATGTATCTCAAGTATGAGATAACACAAGGTGATATTGATAGAGGTACTGCAGCAGAATCTTCAGGATCAAGTACAGTAGCACCAAAAACTGGAATAGGAGTAACAGTTACTACTGGCGAATCAACAATTGTAGGAACTGCAACAACTTTTAGTTTCTATGAGAATTCAAATTACATCCAAGTTCCAGAATCGGTTATTGGAGTAGAAAAGATATTTAAGTTTGATACTAGTTCTATTTCTGGTGGAATGTTTAGTATTAAATATCAATTATTTTTGAATGATATGTATTATTTCAACTCTGTAGAGTTGTTACAGTATGCAATGACTAAGACTTATCTTGAGGATATTGATTTTTTACTTACTCCAGATAAACAAGTAAGATTTAATAAGAGGCAAGATAGATTATATCTAGATATTGATTGGGGTTCGCAAAATGTAGGTGAGTTTATTATTTTAGAATGTTATAGAGCATTGGATCCTGTATCATTTACTCAAATTTACAATGATAGTTTTATAAAACCATTTTTGACTGCTCTGATCAAACGTCAATGGGGTAGAAACTTAAGTAAGTTTAGAGGAGTAAAACTTCCAGGCGGTCTTGAGATGAATGGTGATGGTATTTTGCAACAAGCAGAACAAGAATTGGCAGATATTAAATCACGTATGTCTTCAGAGTATGAACTTCCACCTCTCGACTTTATTGGATAATGGCACTTAATCCATTCTTTTTACAAGGGACTGCATCTGAACAAAGATTGGTCCAAGATCTAATAAACGAGCACCTGTCAATGCATGGTGTTGAAGTTACATATATTCCAAGAAAATATGTAAATAAAAAGACTGTATTGGAAGAAGTTCAAACTTCAAAATTTGATGATAATTTTGCAATAGAAGCATATGTAAACACCTATGAAGGATATGGTGGTGCTGGCGATATTATGACTAAATTTGGGGTCAGTATTCGTGATGAACTGATTCTAACAATTTCAAAAGAAAGATTTGAAGATTTCATTGCTCCATTTATGGCTGGTCAGGATGATGGAACTGATGATTCAATAATGCCAACTCCAACTCGCCCAAGGGAAGGAGATTTGATTTATTTCCCCTTAGGACAGAGATTATTTGAGGTAAAATTTGTTGAGCACGAGGATCCCTTTTACCAATTGGGAAAGAACTACGTTTATCAACTTAAATGTGAACTCTTTGAATATGAAGATGAAATTATTGATACAACAATCGAAACTATCGATACTCAAGTTCAAGATGAAGGATTCATTACCCAACTTCAATTGATTGGTATTGGTAGAACAGCAACGGCATCTGCATCTATTGAGGGATCTGTTTCTAGTGGATATATTCAAGAGATATTCTTAAATAATGATGGAGGAAATTATACATCAGTACCAATTATTGGATTTACATCTTCTCCAACAGGTCAGATTGGAGATACTGCAACCGCTGTTGGTTTCATGACAACAAGAGCAGGAGTTACTGGTCTTGAAAGAATTCTTCTTACCAATGCTGGTGCAGGATATACTGTTACACCAACTATTACAATTACTGGTGGTGGCGGATCTGGTGCTGCTGCTACTTGTAGATTGGTCACCTCTGGTCAAGGCGTTGTCAAATTAGTAATTACTGATACTGGTGTTGGATATGGAACTGCACCAACAGTAACTATTGCTGGACCACCTGCAAGTGGTATTGCACATACTGCAGTAGGTATTGCATCTATTGGTCGTGATGGAACTTCAAATGTTGTCAAATCAATTTACGTTCAAAATGCTGGTAGAGGATATAGTTCTTCTCCACAAGTAACTATTGCAGATCCAGAAACTCTTGCTGGCATTGGAACTTATATATTCAATGAAATAATAATTGGATCAAGATCTCAAACACGAGCAAGAGTTAAAGGATGGGATCAGGATACTAAAATCCTTAAGATTTCCAACGTTGGGATTGGAGAAACACAAACAAGATTCCAAAGGGGAGAAAATATTGTTGGACAAGAGTCTGGAGCTTACTACCCAGTCCAAGAATATAGACACGAAGACTTATACGATAAATATACTGAGAACGATGAGTTCCAAGTCCAAGCAGATAAAATATTGGACTTTACAGAAAGAAATCCATTTGGTACGTTTTAATGTTAGGAACTTATTATTATCACGAAATTGTTAGAAAAACAATTATTGGTTTTGGAACATTATTCAACGATATTCATGTTCGTCATACGGGAGAAAATGGTACAAATTTTAGTGAGATAGAAGTACCTCTTGCATATGGACCTAGTCAAAAATTTCTTGCAAGAATTACACAACAAGCAGATTTAAATAGAGCAGTTCAAATTACAATGCCAAGGATGTCATTTGAAATGACATCTATTAACTATGATGCAACCAGAAAATCAAGTTTAGTTCAGACATTTAAAACTTGTGATGACGGTAGTAAGGCAAAAAAAGTTTTTATGCCAGTTCCGTATAACATTGGATTTGAATTAAACATTCTTTCAAAGTTGAATGATGACTCATTACAGATATTAGAACAAATTCTGCCATACTTTCAACCACACTTCAATTTAACTATTGATTTAGTAGATTCTATTGGAGAAAAAAGAGATATTCCTATTATTTTAGAGAGTGTTGGATTCCAAGATGATTATGAAGGAAATTTTGATACAAGACGTGCATTGATACATACTTTACAGTTTACAGCAAAAACTTATCTGTTTGGTCCTGTTGCCGATAGTAGTGATGGACTTATCCGTAAGGTTCAGGTTGATATGTACACCAGTACAGATGTTAAGACTGCCAAACGAGAAGTTCGTTATACAGTTACACCAACATCCAAAATTGATAAAAATGATGATGGTGTAATTGATGAATTAGACCATAAACTTTTAATGCCAGGTGATGATTTTGGATTCTCGGAAACAACTGAATTCTTTGCAGATTCCAAGACATTCAGTCCAACCCGTAAAATTGATATCTAATAACAATGACTAATAGTTATGATTCTATTGATGAAGCACTCAATATTGAAAGTAGTATTGTTGAGTCAAAACCAGTAAAACCTGTTCCACTAAAAGTGGAAAAGAATGATATTAAAAAAGATTATGAGTATACAAGAGCAAACTTATATTCTTTGATTGAAAAGGGTCAAGAAGCAATAAATGGTATTATGGAACTTGCAGGTGAAAGTGCAAGTCCTAGAGCATATGAAGTTGCGGGTCAATTAATCAAATCTGTTGCAGATACTACAGATAAATTAGCAGATCTTCAGAAAAAGTTAAAAGATCTGGAAGAAGATAATGGTAGTAAGGGACCAAATAATGTAACAAATAACGCTTTATTTGTTGGGTCTACATCAGAACTTTCAAAGTTACTCAAACAAGGTTTTCTAAATAATAATGAATCTGATAGTAAGTGATGTCTAAGAAGTCCTGCAAAAAAGGATATTACTATTGCAACACTGATGAAAAGTGTAAAAAAATACCTCGTGGTTATATTCTTGGTATAGGTGGATATCTTCGTAAGGAAAAAGGTGATGATTCTGATGAAGAAACAAAAAATAATGGTAATGGAGGAAATGGAAATGGAAATCACTCAAATGGCAATGGCAACGGGGATGGCTCCTCTTCTGATGGAGGTGGTGAAGGCGGCGGAGGTGGCGTCTCTGAATCGTGGAGTGCAAAGTACAAAAAATCCATCGATTGCAATAATCCAAAAGGATTCTCTCAACGAGCACATTGTGGGAGTAGAGAAAAAGTAAGCGAATCGAAGAGTGGTGATTCTTCTTTGCGTGACTGGTTTAGTAAGAGTAAGTCTAGTGATGGCAAACCTGGTTGGGTCCAATTGGGTGGGAAATATGCTGGAAAACCTTGTGCAAAGCAACCAGGACAAAAGACCAAACCTAAGTGTGGGTCCAGCAAAATGGCTGCAAATTTAAATGATAAGGAAGAGAAAAAGGCATTTAATAGAAAGCAACGTCAAGATCCAAATCCAAATAGAAAAGGAAAGGCAATCAACGTGAAAACAGAATCTTATTCAAACTGGAGAGAAGAATCAAAATCTATTGATGAAGGTGCTGCAAATGTCATTCGTGCAGGTTTAGCAATAGGTACAGGACTTGCTGGATTGAAACTTATGGACAAAGCAAGAGAAGTTGGTGAGAAGGTTAAATCTAGAAATCAAAAAATGCAAGATGCCATCAACAAGGCAAGAGGTGTTAAAGAGGAAGTTATTGCCGAACGCGATGCCTGGGGTACAGGTCCCAGAGATATGATTAAGATGGGTGGTAAGGGAGGTTTGAAGAGTCCACAGGATCTTGAAAGAGAAAGACTGCAGAGATTAAAGAATTTGAAACCAGGAGTTAAATTAGATAAAGCACATTATGAACCAGAAGGTGAAATGGTTGATGAAGGTAAGAAAGATGCTTGCTATCATAAAGTCAAGTCTCGTTATTCTGTCTGGCCAAGTGCTTATGCATCAGGTGCTTTAGTTAAGTGCCGTAAAAAAGGTGCTAAGAACTGGGGTAACAAAACCAAAAAAGAAAGTTATGAGTTCTCCAATTGGAGAGATGATTTTCAGGCACTTGAATATGAATCTGTAGATATTATCAAAACAGAACCACTACAACCAACTGAAGGAATTGGAAGTAAGATGCTTGATGAAAAGTGTTGGAAAGGATATAAGAAAAAGGGTATGAAGACAATGTTTGGAAAAAGATATCCAAATTGTGTCAAGGAAGAAGGGATTGAGCAAATTCAAGAAGTTTCTGCTGAAACGAAATCTGATATTAAAAGGAGGTTTGCTGATAGAAAATCAAATAAAGAATTTAAAGCTGGTGGTGGATATGCTGCAATGGACCAAAAAGGTCAAACTGCGGATCAGGTAAGATCTCAGGGGCAGCGTAATTTTGAACCTAGAAAGTTCCAAGCACCTAATGTTCATAACACTAAAACAAAAGATAAAATTACTTATGGTGGCAGTCCTTCAATGACTTTCTCCACGAAAAGTGAATCCATAAATCATTATGATTGGAGATCAGATTTTGACATGCAAGAAGATTGGCAGAAATCAAATCGCAAAGATGGTGTTGATGGTATGAGTCAAAAATCTGTTAATGCATATAAGCGTGAGAATCCAGGTTCTAAACTGAAGACTGCTGTAACAGGCAATCCAAAGAAAGGAAGCAAAGATGCAAAGCGTCGTTCTTCTTATTGCAGTCGATCTAAAGGTCAGATGAAGATGCACAACATTGATTGCTCAAAAACCCCAGATAAGAAAATTTGTAAAGCACGTAGAAGGTGGAAGTGCTGATGAAAACTTTTAAACAGTTTATCGAACAAACAGTTCCAAAAGGATTTCCACAAGGAGTCAATATTAATATTGTACCCGGTTCTGGTGATATTGATAGAGGCAGACGTGCTTTCGGTTTGGGTAGAAGGAACACGACTCTCGATTTTCATAGAGAAAGGGATAGGGCAAGGGAGAGAGCAGGTATACCTGCTCAGAACACCAATCGTGGAGCTCCACAATTCAATTACCCATCTGTAACTCCGAGTACACAAAAAATTACTCCTTTAAGGAATCCTAAAGCACCAATGGATGTATAGATGTATGAAAACTTTTAAGCAATTTTTAGAACAAAAAGTAGACAGTGGAGCATATCGTTATCTACCTAGTAATGCATCTTGGGTAAATAATTATATTATCAATGATGCTAAAAATAAAAAGACAAAAAACGATTCGTTTTTTTATAAATTTGATGTGAAGTCAAAATGAAAAAGAAACAAATTTAGAAGTTAAAAGAAATTGATTTGTTATGAATGAACAGTACCTTGGTAATCCATTATTAAAAAAAGCAAATACACCCATCGAATTTACTCAAGATCAAGTTCTTGAGTTTATGCGGTGTAAAGAAGATCCCGTCTATTTTGCAAAAAACTATGTAAAAATTGTTTCTCTTGATGAAGGATTGACGCAGTTTGATCCTTATGACTTTCAAGAGAAATTAATTCACAATTTTAATAATAACAGGTTTAATATCTGTAAGATGCCACGTCAGACTGGTAAGTCTACCACTGTGGTATCTTATCTTCTACATTATGCTGTTTTTAATGATAGTGTTAACATTGGCATCTTAGCAAACAAGGCGGCAACTGCTAGAGAACTTCTCAGTAGGTTACAAACTGCTTACGAAAACTTGCCTAAATGGATGCAGCAGGGTATCATATCATGGAACAAAGGATCTTTAGAGTTAGAAAATGGCAGTAAGATATTGGCAGCTTCTACGTCTGCAAGTGCTGTCCGAGGCATGTCGTTCAATATCCTATTCCTCGACGAATTTGCATTCGTTCCAAACCATGTTGCAGACTCGTTCTTTGCATCTGTTTATCCTACTATTACTTCTGGTAAAAACACCAAAGTAATTATTGTATCCACTCCACACGGTATGAATCATTTCTACCGAATGTGGCATGATTCTGAGAAAGGTAAAAATGAATACATTCCAACTGATGTTCATTGGTCCGAGGTTCCTGGAAGAGATGAAGTATGGAAAGAACAGACGATTGCTAACACATCTGAACAGCAATTCAAAGTCGAGTTCGAGTGTGAGTTTCTTGGTTCTGTCAATACCCTTATAAATCCATCAATTTTAAAGAATCTCATTTATGAAGATCCTATCCAAAGGAGTGCAGGTTTAGATGTCTACGAAAAAGCGCAACCTGAACACAACTACCTTACTACTGTTGATGTTGCTCGTGGGTTGGGCAACGATTATTCTGCATTTATCGTTGTTGATATTACAGAGTTTCCCTACAAGATAGTAGCGAAGTATAGAAATAATGAAATAAAACCGATGTTGTTTCCCAACATCATTCAACAAACAGCGAAGGCATATAATGATGCTTGGGTGTTAATAGAAGTCAATGATATTGGAGAGCAGGTAGCAAACATTCTCCATTATGACTTGGAGTATGAAAATATGTTGATGGCAGCGATGAGAGGTCGTGCAGGACAAGTTGTTGGGCACGGATTCTCAGGTAAAAAATCACAGATGGGTGTTAGAACAACAGCACAAGTTAAAAAAATTGGTTGTTCAAACTTAAAAATGTTAATTGAAGATTTTAAGTTATTAACATTAGATTATGAAATAATTTCCGAACTGACTACCTTTGCTCAGAGACACAATTCTTTTGAAGCAGAAGAAGGTTGTAATGATGACCTTGCAATGTGTCTTGTTATCTTTGCTTGGTTGGTAGCACAAGACTACTTCAAGGAAATGACTGATAATGATATTCGTAAGAGAATATATGAAGAGCAGAAAAATCAGATAGATCAAGATATGGCACCTTTTGGATTTTTAGATGATGGCATTAATGATATGACAGGATCATTTACAGATAAAGATGGTGATCGCTGGCATACTGACGAATATGGTGATCGAGCATATATGTGGGATTATTATTGATGGAGTTAGATGATCAATTAAAACTAGGACATCTTCTACTTTATGATAGAAAATGTAGAGTTTGTGGTAACACTAAAAATATGCTTGATGGATTTTACAGAACTAGAAAAGATAGAGGTCCAGTTGCATCATCATACTCTTATGAATGTAAAGAATGTACTAAAAAAAGAGTTAAAAAGGGTAGTGATGTTTGGGAATACCCAGATTGGTAGGTTTCACGTCTGGATTCCCCATTGAAAATGCCCTTTTTGATAAATAATTTCAGGTAATTCTGGACCAAGGAGAACAAAAAAGATGCCACTAAATTTAGCATCTCCTGGAATTGTAGTAAGAGAAGTTGACTTAACTATTGGAAGAGTCGATCCAGTCTCTGGCTCTATTGGGGCGATTGTTGCTCCTTTTGCCAAGGGACCTGTAGATCTTCCACAGTTTATTGAAAACGAGGACGATCTCTTAAACACTTTCGGTAGACCATATTCCACAGATAAGCATTATGAGAGTTGGATGGTTGCATCATCCTATCTTGCTTATGGAGGAACTCTACGAGTTTCTAGAGCAGATGATTTCAACATTCTGACAGGCGAAGGTCTTAAGAATGCTTATGTTGGAACTGCAACAAGCATCAGAATCAAGAGCACTTCTCACTACGAAGAACTTCAATATGATGAAAATGCAATTACAGGTGTTACCTTTGCTGCAAAGAACCCTGGTACTTGGGCAAACGGAATCCGAGTTGCTGTAATTGATGGTAAAGCAGATCAAACATTAACAGGATCAGGACTTGGATCTGGTGTTTCTGTTGGTTTTGGTTTCACTTATGGAGTGCCTGCTGGCACTGTTGTTCCTGTTGGAACTGGTGGAACTACAATTCTTGATGGATACTTCCAAGGTGTAATCACTGAAGTTAGTGCAGACTCACTTGGTGTTAAGTTGGTTAAGCACGTTTCTGCTGCAGGAACTGTTACAAATGCTGACTACGAACAAAACGGCAAATATGCTTTAGCAAATACTGGAACAATTGGTATTGCAACTGATGGACAATCTAGTGCTTTTGCTTCAAGATCATACACTGGAGAAAGTGATTGGTTTGAAGGGCAAAAAATTGTTCTAACATCAACAGATCTAAAAGGAAATCCAGTAGAACTTGAGTGGGATGGACTTGCCAACCGCCCAGGAACTTCAGAATATGCTGCAAACAGAAACGGCAGATTTGATGAAGTTCATGTTGTTGTCATTGACGACAAAGGAACAATAACTGGAAATGCAGGTTCTATTCTGGAGAAGCATTTAAATCTTTCCAAAGCAAAAGATGCTGAATTCTCCGTAGGTTCTACATCTTATTGGAGAAAGTATCTTTATACCAATTCCAGATATGTATTTGGAGGATCTGCTCCAGTAGGCATTACTACAGTCGCATTTAGTGACAATGGTGTTGCACAAAACGAACTTGATCTTGACTGTGGATGGGATCAAAATGCAGATAGTGTAAACTTTGCTGGTTCTGGAGTTTTTACTGCATCTCTTGGAGGTGGTAAGAACTATGGTGGTAAGACAACTCTTACTGAGCAAGGAGCACTTTATTCAGGCGCTGATGACATTATCAGTGGACTTGGTAAGTATGATAACACTGAAGAATACGAAGTAGACTTCATCCTGATGGGATCAGGAAACTGGGATAAAGATACTGCACAGGGTATTGCACAAAAAGCAATTGCTGTTGCGGAAGCAAGACAAGATGCTGTTGCATTCATCTCACCATATAGAGGTGCATTCCTTTCAGATAATACTGTTGGAACTGTAACAGTTAATGATATTGATCAAATTACTGAAAATGTAGTTTCGTTCTATGCTTCACTTTCATCTACAACTTATGGTGTATTTGATAGTGGTTACAAGTATATGTACGACCGCTTCAATGATACTTTCCGTTATGTTCCTCTAAATGGAGACATCGCTGGTACTTGTGCCAGAACAGACATTCAACAGTTCCCTTGGTTCTCACCTGCAGGAACATCGAGAGGTTCTATTCTCAATGCTGTAAAACTGGCATATAATCCAGGTAGAAAGCAGAGAGATGTTCTTTACTCAAATAGGATCAACCCAATTATCTTCTCCCCTGGAGCAGGTATTATCCTATTCGGTGATAAAACTGGATTTGGAAAGTCTTCCGCGTTCGATAGAATTAACGTTCGTCGCTTGTTTATCTTCTTAGAAGATGCAATTTCTGCTGCCGCTAAGGACTTCCTGTTTGAGTTCAACGATGAAATTACAAGAACTAATTTTGTAAACATCGTAGAACCATTCCTGCGTGATGTTCAATCTAAGAGAGGCATCTTTGATTATGTTGTTATTTGTGATGAAACAAATAATACTCCTGAAATTATTGATGCTAATGAGTTTGTTGCAGACATCTACATCAAACCAGCAAGATCGATTAACTTCATCGGTCTTACCTTCATTGCCACCAGAACTGGTGTTGCATTTGAAGAAGTAATCGGTTCCGTTTAATTTAAAGGTTAACTCAAATGCCATCTAGACAACAGATTAATCCACCCCCACTAAGGAAAATTACCGACTTCAAGAGTAAGTTAACGGGTGGTGGCGCTCGCGCCAATCTCTTTGAAGTCGTACTCCAGTTCCCTGATGCAGCGCAACCTTCTTCTGACGTTCTTGATAAATCAAGATTCTTGGTAAAGGGTGCCAACCTTCCTGCATCAAACATTGCTCAGATAGATGTACCTTTCAGAGGTCGTATTCTAAAAATCGCAGGTGATCGTACCTTCGATACCTGGACAGTTACCGTCCTGAATGATGCCGATTTCGCTATTCGTTCCGCCTTTGAGCGTTGGATGAATACTATCAATCGTGTATCTGATAATACTGGTTTAACAGATCCAGCAACATATCAGGCAGATGCATATGTTTATCAGTTAGACCGTGATGGTTCTACTCTGAGATCTTATCGCTTCTATGATGTGTTCCCAACTGCAGTAGCACCTATTGATCTCTCTTATGATGCAGGAAATGCAATCCAAGAGTTCACTGTTGAAATGCAAGTTCAATGGTGGGAAGCAACTAAAGGTACCGGCGCTAATGCTGGCGGTGAAAACATCAACTAAATAGAAGAAGGTAATAGACACTTAAACTTATTATGGCCAAACTTTTTGGTTTTAAAATTGACGGCAACCAAAATAAGTCACCTTCAGTCATCTCCCCCGTTCCTGAAACTAATCAGGACGGGGTTGATAACTATGTCTCTAGTGGATTTTATGGTTCATATATTGACATTGAAGGTGTATTTAAAACAGAGCATGATTTAATAAAAAGATATAGAGAAATGTCACTCCATCCTGAAGCGGATGGTGCTATTGAAGATGTAGTTAATGAAGCAATAGTTAGTGATTTGTATGACTCACCTGTTGAGATTGAGTTATCAAATCTGAATATAAGTGAACCTCTCAAGATTAGAATTAGAGAGGAATTCAAGTATTTAAAAGAGATTTTAGATTTCGATAGAAAAGCACACGAAATCTTTAGAAATTGGTATGTTGACGGAAGAATATATTATCTCAAAGTAATTGATATGGCAAATCCCCAATTGGGGATTCAGGAGTTGAGATATATTGATCCTCTTAAGATGAAGTATATTCGTCAAGAGAAGAAAAAAGCAAATCAATATGATATTGGTGCAGTAAGAGTCAATGGTGCTCAGAAACAAGAAATTGATCAATATAAAGGACCCGAATTTGAAGAATTTTTCCAATACACACCATCACCAAACTATCCAACAACTAGTGTTGGTAGAAGTGCATCAAAGGCAATAAAACTGTCAAAAGATTCTGTAACTTATTGTACTTCTGGTTTAGTAGATAGAAACAAAAATACAGTTCTCTCATATCTTCACAAATCAATCAAAGCACTCAATCAACTGAGAATGATTGAGGATTCGTTGGTCATCTATCGCTTATCAAGAGCACCTGAGCGTCGTATTTTTTATATTGACGTTGGCAATCTTCCAAAAGTAAAGGCAGAGCAATACCTCAAAGAGGTTATGTCTCGCTACAGAAATAAACTTGCATATAATGCACAGACTGGAGAAATCCGTGATGATCGTAAGTTTATGTCCATGATGGAGGACTTCTGGTTACCTCGCCGTGAAGGTGGTAGAGGAACTGAAATCACAACTCTTCCTGGTGGTCAAAATCTGGGAGAACTTGCTGATATTGAATATTTCCAGAAAAAACTCTACAGAGCACTTGGTGTTCCGGAATCCAGAATTGCTGCTGATGGTGGGTTTAACCTCGGTCGTTCTTCTGAGATTCTGAGAGATGAACTCAAGTTTGCTAAGTTTGTTGGTCGTCTGAGAAAGCGTTTTTCTCAGATGTTCAATGATATGCTCAAAACTCAATTGATTCTGAAGAACGTCATTACTCCAGAAGATTGGGAGTATATGAAAGATCATATTCAATATGATTTCTTGTATGATAATCAATTTGCAGAACTTAAGGAATCTGAATTGGTCCAAAACCGTCTGGGTCTCCTAGCAACTATGGAACCATACATCGGTAAGTTTTATTCAACTGAGTATGTCCGTAAGAGAATCTTGCGCCAAAGTGATTCTGAGATCATTGAAATTGATATGCAGATTGAAGATGAGATTATGAAAGGAATTATTCCAGATCCGTCAACAATAGATCCTGTAACTGGACAACCTTTACCACAAGTAGGTGAAGGTTCTGGTATGGCAGGAATGGGTGCAGATCCAAATGGGATGGGTGACATTCCAAATGATGAAGATACAAGTTCTGATGATGCAGCAGTTGTGGATGCACAGTATCAGAAAGATACCAAAAAGGCTGAGTTATAAATATAGTATAAGATTATATTGAAAATTTTTATGGAAGATGTTGTCGATTTGATGGCTACTGGTGCTAAGGCATCAGAAGTTAGTGACAGAATGAAAGAACTTCTGTATGCAAAAGCAGCAGAAAGAGTTGATCTTGCTAGACCACACGTTGCAAATTCAATGTTTGGTCAAGAGTTTCAACCCCAAACTGAAGATGAAACTGAATCAGAAACTGAAGTAGAAGCGGAAGCAGAAACTGAAGTTGGTGATGAAGTAGAACAAGAGTTGGAAACAGAAGAGGATTCTGAGTAATGGCATACGTTCGTCACGACGAAAACTGTAATCCTGTTTCTCCTCAACCAGGAAAAACATCAGTCACACAATTTGGTGGCAATGAAGGGTGGTCAAGTGTAACGTATGAAAACTTCAATGCGGACTATCAAGCTCGCAATGCAGATAATACAACGAGAACACCTGGAACATATCAAGCAAGAAATGCTGATAATACCACCAGGACACCTGGAACATACCAACGTCATGATGAAAACTGCAATCCAGTAACAGGTTAATAACAACAATGAAACTTATCACAGAAGAAGTAACAAATGTAGAAATTCTTACCGAAGGTAAGGGTGCTAACAAGAAACTTTATA
>Ga0181418_1000023_pt1 | contig 41741 bp, 38 predicted proteins | sample 41SPOviralmetaG_FD_130143 | JGI IMG/M metagenome (GOLD analysis project Ga0181418, IMG submission 130143) | Marine viral communities from the oligotrophic San Pedro Time Series (SPOT) site, San Pedro Channel, CA, USA - 41 SPOT_SRF_2013-03-13 | ecosystem: Environmental > Aquatic > Marine > Strait...
GATTGCACTGGTAATCTGATTCATGTCCTCAGATTCCATTGCCATAATAAGAATTTTTTCTTCTCTTACAAGGAAGGGTCTATATTTAATCTTCTTTCCGGTAGAAGGCAACACCAACTCATAGGTCGGTGTATTAATCTTGGGTAAAGGCATGGTAATTGTAATAACACTTCAGTAATTTTATTTATAGGCAATTTAAAAGAATAAATCGGGGCGATTTTTAAATTTTTCTCTATCTGCCTGATTTTTTCGCATCTGTTTATATGGATCAACATATCCTGTTCTAGTGCTTTCTGTTGATGCTGCATCTAGTCCTCGTTGTTGTTCTGGTGTTATTGCCGGTGCTTGATGTGGCGTTACTTGTAATGATGTCACCTGTGCGCCGGATTCAGGTTTTCTTTCTAATACTTTCTTTGATGGAATATCAATATTTTGAAATCCTAATCTGGTTGGATCATAATCAAAGGGGATTCCGCGTGGATCGTTAAGTAAACTATTTCTATTATCCTTAAAGTATTCATCGGCAGCTGCTGATCCAGTTGACGGAAGAGTGGTGGAAGTAGCAGTTGTATCATTTGACACACGAGCAATATCATTAAATCCACTTGTGTTTGATTTTCTAATAGATCCTCTGGGATTCACAATGTATCGGTCATATGTAAATTGAACAGAAACTTTTAGTAAATCTGCCGCACCATACGATACAGGAATTGCGGTGACTAATTTTGGAAACGCATTAATAAATTGATAATCTATTTGAGAGTTGAAATCTCTTTCAAACTTTGAGATGAACATCGTCTGAACTTTATAAGTATCAGGATATCTCATCCTTCTATAATAGTCCTCATTCAATTCCGATATTTCTGCTTCTGATCCCCCGGCAATGTAGTCCATCCATGATTCAAATATTTTTAGGTTGACATAATTCGTATCAACATAGAATGTAAAGTCAATATCAGTATATAAACGAGTATGAGCAAACTCCTGAGGAATACCCATGAAATTATCTCGTACTTCACCAGTTGCAAATGAACTCGTTGGCAATGATGCCTCAGAGCAAAGGAGACCAGTTTTTCTAGATAAAAAATTTCTTACATCTTCTTGAAAACCAATTCTCTTTTGAATATAACTCATCAGAGTGGAATTCAATGTAGAAAAACTTACCATATAATGATTTGTCTGAGAAAGGTCACCGACCAATTCTCTCATATCCTTCATCGCAAACTTTTTAACTATCCTATTTGCCACTCTAAATACCTTTCAGGAGTATTACATTATTAAGTATTTAGATGTCTTATAAGGGAAAATATCGTCCATCATATCCAGAAAAATATAGAGGTGATTATACTAATATTGTTTATAGGTCTTTGTGGGAATTAAAGTTTATGAAATATTGTGATTCTAATGAGAATATATTAGAATGGGGAAGTGAAGAGATTGTGTTGCCATATGTTTCGCCCATTGATAATAGATATCACAGATACTTTCCAGACTTCTATATCAAGGTTAAAGAAAGAGGTGGTAAGATTAAAAAATACGTGATTGAAATCAAACCTAAAAAACAATGCATTGAACCCAAAGTTCAGAAAAGAAAAACTAAGGGATATGTCTATGAAGTTTGTGAGTATGCCAAGAATCAGGCAAAGTGGAAAGCAGCAAAAGAATTCTGTGAAGATAGACAATGGGAGTTCAAAGTTCTAACAGAGGATGAGTTGGGTATCAGATGAATCGTATAGAAAGGATTAAAGATAAGATTATCGGAATGACTGATCCAGAAGACAAAATGATGGAAATCATGAGTGCTCTGAATAGAACAGTGACTCCTGTTCCTGATCCGGGCGGTTATTATACTTTTGTTTATAATGCAAAGACACCTAACATTGAATATGATCAACATCCACTTATTGCCTGCACCGGAGTTTATCAGTGGGGATTCGTAGGCATTAACATGCACTGGAAACAATCTAGAGCATATACATGGGCAGAACTTGCAGGACAACTTTATATTGTTGATATTGATGAGTTTGATGATTTGAAAAATATTAATTATGCGAAATTCGTGACTAAATAAATATGGAAACGAAAATAGTCATGTAATGGCAGCCGTAAAATTTAATCGTAGTGGTAGAGGTCGCAATAAACAAGTTCTGAGATATCCACTGAAGATGTTTACGGATGGGACCGATTACCTTCAGATTGATATGTTGGATTATGCTCCTGTGGCTCGGGCCGATGGGCAAGAAGCGGTTATGGGAACTAGAGAAGTATTTTTGGGACCTTTTATAAATCCAGAAAAAGCAATTAGAAAAGAAACATACGATACTGGCGCAAACAGAACTAAGTATAGTAGTTATGCCAAGGATACTAGATCAGGATTTAGAAGAAATGGCAATAAGCAACCATTAGGAACTATTCTACTTCCAATACCTTCAAATATTCAAGATGGCAATTCAGTAAATTATACTGATGACAGCATGAATTCATTAATTGGTGCTGGTTTGGGTTCGGTAGAGGGAATAATGAAAGGTGTGGCTCCAGCAGTACTCAGAGGAGACTTTGGAACAGCAGGAAAAGTATTTGTAGAACAAGCTAGAGGTGGATTGGAAGCAAGTGGAATTGATCTTCAGAACGCTCAAGATATAGCGACAAAATATTTTGCCTCCCAAGCTGTCAACCTTTTTGGTGCTAATGTTTCTATTAATCAATTATTGGCAAGAGAAAGTGGTCAGGTCTTTAACCCAAACATGGAGTTACTTTTCAATGGACCAACACTGAGAAATTTTAATTTTACCTTTAAGATGATGCCAAGAAGTTCAAGTGAAGCAGAAGAGATAAAACATATAATTAGATTTTTCAAAAGAGGCATGGCTCCTAAAGCAGGTTCTGGAAATTTATTCTTAAAAACACCAAATGTTTTTGAATTAAGATATCGACAAGGAAATGGAGAACATCAGTTCTTACATAGATTTAAACAGTGTTTCCTGGAAAATATTTCTGTAAATTACACTGGTGAAGGTGTATATTCAACTTATGATGATGGAACACCAGTTTCTATGGAGATGACTTTAGCATTTAAAGAACTCGCACCAATTTATGATATTGATTATGATGATAATTATACAAGTGACGCCATGGGCGATGATATTACATTAGCTCCAGGAGGAGTAGGATACTAAAATGGGATACTTCAGAGAACTACCAGAACTAGACTATCAGTCATTTTTATCTGATAGTGATTCATCTTCAAACTATCTAAGAGTCAAGAATCTCTTCAGGAGATGCAAACTTCGTGATGACTTGCAGAGTGTCTTTACTATCTTCAATAAGTATGAGATTGTAGAAGGTGCAAGACCCGATACTGTGGCAGAAGAATTATATGGTGATGCAGAACTTGATTGGGTTGTTCTGATGACTGCCGGTATTATTAATGTTAGAAATGAATGGCCACTCTCGGATAGACAGATTTATAATTATTCATTAGAGATTTATGGTACTCAATTAAATGATGTGCATCACTATGAAACTAGAGAAGTAAAAGATGCTAATGGTAGATTGATTTTACCTAAAGGTAAGGTTGTTGATTCTACTTTTAAAATTCCAAATCCTGACTTTTATATCGAAACAATATCTCCAATCAATGGAATATCTAACTATGAATATGAAGTCAGAAAGAATGATGCCAAGAGATCAATTTATCTTCTAAAAGAATCATATCTACAACAATTCCTTAATGATATGCGTGAAGAAATGATTTACTCTAGATCATCTGAGTATGTGAATGAGAATCTGATAAGAACAGAAAATACTAGAGTCACCTCATCATAAAAAAAGAGGTCCGAAGACCTCTTGTAATTATTCTGCTAGTTTAGCAAAGTAAGATAGCGTATCATCATCTTCTTCAATCGAAGCAGATGAAGTAGTTGGTTTTAGACTGTTAAGTTCATCCTGAAGATTTTCTGGAAGTGAAGAAGGTACAGGACCGCGACCTTCACTTTCATCCTCAAGTTCTTCGTCTGTGGAATTGCGAATTGAGTTGCCTAGAACATATCCAAGACGCTTCTTCAAGTCTTCATAAGATTTGAATTGATCGGCACCGACGAATTCTGCAAGAGAATATTCTTTCTTCCAGATTCCTTCCATCGCATCATCGTCGTCTAGGAGAGCATCCTGACGGGCAAACTCAGAAGAGTCATAATTACGATAACCGGCAACGTTCTTTGCCTTCAACTTGAAGTTAGCACCCTGCCAGAAGTCAAATGGATCAATTGCTTCCTCATCTTCAAACTCGGGTTGCATTGCAGCAGTGAGTTTGTCAAAGATTTTCTTACCGAATTTGTAGAGCATGACCCTACCTTCATTATCAGGATTAGCAGGATCCTTGACAACATAGATGTTTGCAACATAAGTCAGTTTACGCTTCTGCTTACGTGCGGTTTCTTTACCTGCATCTGTGCCATTGTTCCACAGAGAAGTATTGTATTCTGACACAGGGTCTTTCTGACCCAGAGTAGTCAGAGAGTTCTCAATATACCATCCACCAGGACCTTGGAAGGCATGGGAGTATAGTTTTACAAATGGAAGGTCTTCACCTTCAGGAGCAGGCAGGAAACGAATAACGGCATAACCATTGCCGCCTTTATCACACTCTAGTTTCCATAGGCGTTCATCACCTGAACTACCTGCATTATTCATTTTTTCGACTTCTTTGACTAGTTTGGCAGTCAAAGAACCCAGTTTGGATTGCTTTTTAAGGTCTGCGAAAGACATTTGGATTACCTCGGATTGGGTTGGATTGATTGGATTTACTTGGATATTATAGCAAAAATTTTGCAGTCAGTCAACATTTAATTTCAGATTTTTAATTGTCTGAGTCATGGTTTCAAAAAATGTATTGACATTTGTATTGGGCGGGAATCCCATTAAGATAAGTGACTTCTGCAATTCTTCTTTCATTCTAATCGCTTGTGGATCATCAGAAAGAGACACTCTTGTATACATCAGTTGTTGTTTTTCCAACAATGATGTCATTTTCTCAATGTGTTCGTTTTTTTGTTGCGTAGTTAGAATCGGAAAAGATGATAATTCTTCAAATATTTCACTTTGCAATTCATTAATAATTTCTAGTTCTTCCTGAACAATTTCAGAGTTAAAAAAACTCATGTTACTCTTCTCCTTCTTCTACTTTCTCTTCTTGTTCTTCTTGTTCTTCACTTTGTTCTTCTTGAACTTTACTATTTTCAATTTGCATTAAGACATCAATAGCACCCATTAATTTTAAGCGGGTGTTAGATAAAACAGTTAATTCTTCATTTGTTTGAACAAGTTGTTCCTGCAAACGAGCAAGAACTTCATCATTTTTAAGAGCCATTACCAAGAATCTCCTTTATTATTTTTTTATGGTTGAACACATTAATATTTAGAAAGGGAGTATATTTTTTTATTTTTAAATTGACGGATTCCCACACCGGATCATTTAACTTCTTATCGAAATTTTTTGAAAAATGGAAGATGATTTCGTAGATTGTTAAAGTTTCTAGAGAGATGTTCCCTCCTAGAAATTTTTTTAGGATTTTGGGATGTCCCCTGGAGCAATCGAATAGACTCTCCAAGTCGTTCTCCGATAGTAATTCGTTGCTTTGTTCTTTGAATAAGTAAGTCAAACTCTGCTGACGTTTCATCCAATCGGCGTACTTTCTTTCGCCAGAATTGATAATTTCTCCAATCCATAGGTTTTGTGGGTTGTCGGTGGAAACAAAATTAGATACAAGGAAATTAACGATTTCTTTATTAGAATACTTTCGGGAAGTTTTTTCAAACCAATACTTATCCTTCCTTTTATTAAATGATGCCATTGACGCACGGGTCTTGGCACCATACTTAAAGAAATCATATTTTGGATTTGTAAAATGATTCTTTAATGAAAGATAATGCTGGTATGTTTCAAACGGAGTCACTTTCAACATCATCTACTCTTTCAAATTCTTCAATCATATTAACAGGAACACTGTGCTTATTGGCAATTAGATACCAGTGTGTTCCTTCACCGGGACCAATATATTTGATCTCGGTTTTGGGAATATTATGTTCCCTTATTGCTGCCTGCATCTTAAGATGTAGGAGTTCATCATGAGAAATCATAGCGGAAGTTTTGCCCTTGAAGTTTTTTTCATGAAATTAAGATTAATAGCATCATACTTTAATCTTTCTTTCAGTGGTTTTGAAATTAATTTTGTTACTGAGTCTACCTCAATATTATTAATTTCGCAATAGTAGCAAATGGCATCAATATAATTCATACCTTCCTTTGCTACTATGGTTTCTATCTCCATAGAAAACTTAGATGGTGTCAGAAATTTGTTTTCTAACGCTTTCTCTAGTTCTTTATTCGGTTCCATAGAGTTCCAATTTATCTGTAACAAACTTTCTAATGTATTCGGTAAGAAGTTTGATGTACTTTGATTTGTCTCGTTCTTCGTAGACGACGCATTCTCCATTTTCACAAGCCATAATGATTACAAATTTTTTGACCGGAATACCAGTCATTTCATACAGCATACATGCATATGCCGCACATTGGACAAAATAGTTTTCGATCCAATTTCTTGGTTTCGGTTTCTTAGAAGTCTTGAAGTCAATTATTGCTAACTCACCATCATATTCTGCAATACAATCGACCGTTCCCGCAATTCCTAACTGCTTACTATATAGGGAAGTTTCCAGAGCATGAATATTATCAATATTCTTTAAAGTTCCCTTAGAAATCTTAAATAGAAACTCGGAAATAGGACGAACTTTAGGAAGATTTTCATTTTTGAGATGATATTCTACCAAAGTATGCATATCCGTTCCACGACCAGTTGCAGCCTTTGTGACACGATTTGCTTCTTCATCACCAACCTTTTTTCGCCACTTAACAAAAATCTCTTTATTAAAATGACTGGTTACAGAAGTGATGGAAACTAGTTTTAAGAGTTCTTCTTCATGAGGAACAGAATAGTATCGGACTCCATCAATAGTCTCCCTCTCAAGTTGAGGGAGACTCAAATCAACATGATTAAACATTACAAACCTGCTTCTATTTTTGCGACGATGTATTCTCGAACTAAACCTGAACGAACAATGTCTTCTATTTGAAATTCAATAACATCAAAAGAAGGCATCTTTCTCAAAATACTCATAAAATCCATAATACCATTACGATCATTGGTTTTTGTCAAATCTGATTGTCTGGCATCACCACAGAAACAAATTTTACTGTTTTCACCAATACGAGTAATTATACTATCAAGTTCATGAAAATTCAAGTTTTGGAATTCATCAACGATAATGATTGCATTATCAAGAGTTGTTCCTCTTAGGAAAGAAGTGCTCCAAAATTTGATGGTCTCCTGTGCTTTGAGATTACCATACAGCATTTCAAAATCTACATCAGATGTCATCTGGAACATATACTTCACCATAGATTTGTATGGAATCTGATAAAGAGAAGACTTGTCTTCATGATCTCCCGGCAGAAATCCAATCTCGCGAGTGGCAATTAAAGATCTGACGATATACACATTTTCATATGGAGTATTCTCGTCCAGAACATCTTTCAATGCATTATAGAGAGTAATAAAAGTCTTACCTGTGCCTGCACATCCATATGCGACTAAATGTTTGTCGTCATTATATGAATCAAACAGTCTTTGTTGATTTTCAGTAAGAGGTTTGATATCAACCAAATAATTGGCACTCAAAGGTTTCTTCTTTTTCATTCTCATTGAAGTCATACCTACTCCAATAGATTCTTCTGAAGTCTTTTTTCTTCTAGACATACTAAATCTTCTTTACTCTTGATCCGGGTGCTTTGGATGCTTTTGCAAGGACATCATTCCATCCGGGATTTTTAGCAACCAATTTATCTTTCCATTCACCAACCTCTCCTGCACCAGGACATGTTGATGGGTCAGACCAATCTCTTTTCCAATCAGGGTTATCATCACACCATTGAGGCCAGTCATGAACACTCAGAACTACTTCTTTTTGTTCACCTGATTCTTTGTTAACTACAGGATATGTTGCCATTGTTAAAAATTCAATATAAAAATATTTAGACCCATTCAAGGGATTCAGAAACAGCAGGAAACTGTTCAATAAAGATTTCTCTACATGCTTCTGCGATGTCCATATGCTCCTTCTGAGTGCCGTGTGCGGACCTCAGAGAGATGTAATGTATCCATGAACGACATGAACCAGTCATATAAATTTTGGTCCCTACACACAATGGAAGTACATTTCTTGCACATTCCTTTGCAACTCCAGATGCAAGCATCTGTTGATAAAGTGCCATGGATGAATCAAACAGAGTTTGCATCTGAAGTTCTAATTTCTGGACTATAAAAGGATCTAAGTCATCAATAGAGTTTTGACGATTCTTATCATCTTGACGACGTAGTTCTGGCAAAGCAATTTTCTCTGATAGCATTGAAGAATCAGCATATCGTTGTGAAAATTCCTGATATGTGAAACTACGATGCCTTAAAATCTGAGCTGCGATTGCACGAGTAGTCTCAATCTCCAGAGTCATTGTAGATTGCTCAAATACCGACCAATGATTATGTTTGATGCAGTATTTCAGAAGACCAGAATACTTTTCATTGTTCTGATTTGATGGATTAGAGACCCTAGCAATATATGCCATGGTCTGTTCTGCATCAGGAGTGACACTTATAAGTTTAACATTCATTTTTCACCAAATCCTTTAGGTTTTGTTCTTGGAGTTCTTTTTACTGATAGTTCCAGTTGGTCAAGTTGCTCTTGCATGTATTTAAGCTCATCACTATTATACAAATGATCTTGAGAAATTGCACTTCTAAGATTTTTAATCAATTGCTTAGTTTTCATCAATCATCCTCAAAAACTTCGTCATAGTCCATGATATAGTTAGAAGCTGGGTCATCAAAGTTTTCCTGTTTGGAAACACATAACTCTCTGTCAGAATATACTTCGGATTTTAGAGCATCGACTAACAATTCTAAATTCCGGACAATTAGTTTTAATCTATCCTTTTCCATAAAATTGTATATGATTATAGGTATTTTACATAAAAAAGGGGGGTTAGTCAACCCCCCTAACAATTTTAACGTAAGTGACTCACTTATTGTAGATATGACCACGATAACAGAATGTACCGTGCATTTCTCTTGATTCTACACAACGAGTATCATACTCAACACCACGATATGAGGTGTGAGAAATTTGTGCGTCATGCAGTGCAGATGCTTTATTGATCTGCTTTTTAATCATTTGAAGTGTGTTCATTTGTTTACTCCTAAAGTAGTTGGATTTTTAGGTCCGTTCCTTTAGTCGTTTGCGTCCCAATAGCAATCAGGAGATGACTCCTTCATAACCTCAATTAACTCAATCCTAACTTCATTGTTAAGATTTTCATTATTCTTCATCCTCAGCATAATTGCATCGGCATCGGAACAACTAAGTGATGAGTATAAAAGAAATTCAATCATGGGATGAACGCTCCGTTCCGCGACTTACTTGCGTCTCACTCAATGTGAGATGAACGACAGGTCTATTATAGACCCTCTTTAATATATAGTCAAGTAATTTTTAAAAATCCCTACAGGTCAAAATTTTGCCGGGATTTTTTTTTCGACTATTTTTGGAATTATTTTCGTTTTTTGGTTGGTGGTGGTGGTTCATATCCCCAACTCTTTGGATTGACCCCACCATATCCAAAATCAATCTTCTGAACGGCACCTTTGCCATACTTATCATAGTACATATCAAAAAGTCTAGAGTCTTTTCCACAACGGGTAAGATCTATACACGTTACTCCATCAACAACATACCAAATCAATTTGGCATCAGTAGGAAAACTCTTGTCTTTTGCCTTTTCAATAGTAGTTTTTTCTAAAAGAATCTGACATCCATAATCAGATTCTTTAATTGAAATCATTTCTTGTCCTGCCTCTGGCGTTGTTTGTTTTTCTTCTACTGCTGTTGTCATGTGCGATCACCCCAAATAATATCAGAATATGCTGCCGAAACAACATCTTTTGTAATCTTATACTTAGTTTCTAGTTGTTTATCTTTAACAAGAGTTAAAATTTCTGCTTCAAGTGGATGTAGTCCTTGAAGAATATTAATGAACATTGTTTCACGACGAATTGCATTAATTCCGCTATTGCCACCTTTAACAAAGTGATAGAAGTGCTTTGATTCTCTACGAATAGTTGTGTGCCCCTGTTTATCACTAATACCTAGAGAGAAATTTCCAGATTCATACATTGTACGAATGTCATGGTCAATTTTAGTTGTTAGAGTTCCGGAATAAGTGTTTTGCTGATCATATCCAACATAAGGAACAGGTCCATCAGGAAGAATAGAGACGATGGATTCATCAAAGTTCCAGACAAAGAGTCTTCTTAGTGAAGGATCATTATACTTCTTCAATACTTCAATCTTTTTTGCCTTTGTTCTTGAACGAGATACCAAGTAAAAAACTTCAAATGCTAGTGGATTTCTTGGAAGATTATCCACCACAAATGAAGTTGTCTTCTTTTTAGTGGTTGTCTTTGCCTTAGTCGTTGTTGTCATCTTCTTCGCTGTCGTCATGATAGTTTTCAAAATTAAATGCTATGACCTCATCTGGAATCAGGTTGCCCTGTTCATCAAACATTTCGGGGTGAGGTCTGGGTACTTCCCGATAGTTCATCATATATTCTCTAGCAGTCCAACCAATTACGAGTCCTAGTATTAGAAACAAAACGGTCAGAAATGAACCAAAGACTAAACTTACTGCTAACATAGATCTTACCTCAGGACTAATTTTTTCGTTTAGACTTTTTCTTCTCCTGTTTAGTATAAACTCAATACCACGATTAACTTGATGAGTGTCTTTATTTAGTGGAGAATCAGATGACGTTGTTTTCTCGGAGGAATTTAATGGTGTCAACACAACCTCCTAATTTTTTATCATCACATAAAACCTGTGGAAAGGTAGAGTTTTCTTCAAACTTATCAAAAAATAATTCCCGATCAAAATCTTCTCCTAGAGTATAGACCACAAATTCACTTTTTGTCAACTCTAAAACTTTTTTAATTTTCTCGCAGTATGGGCAATTGTTTTTAGAAAATACCGTGAAATTCATACGTCTATAAGGGATTGCAAATTAATTTATAAGATAAGAAAGGGGGGGAGAAGTTCTTTCCCCCCCCTACTTAGTATATCACCAACTCACCTTTCCCACCACAGAAAGGGTCTTCAGTCTCAAAATTACGAAGATGCTGAAGACTTACATATTGTACACCATCTTTGATTTTACGTCAAATCAGAGTGCATTCAGTGCATTCTGTGCTTCGGTTGCTTTTGCTGCTGCTGCAGTATTCTTAGCTGCTGCGGTGTCAGTATCACCACTCATTGTTGCCTCCATTGCTGCCTGACGAAGAACTGATTCTTCATCAAGAGGAGTTTTGACAGAATTAAATTGCGTTTCAGTCAGTTCCATAACAGCTTTCTTAGAACCTACATTAATAGTAGAAATCGTAGTGCTATCAGGAACTTCAGAAAGGCAGACATCAACACCATCAGAGTCGTGCATCCAGACCTTTACTCCAAGACCAGGATAGTCTGCTTCGGGGTGATGTTGTTCTACATATGTACCGGGATCGGTTAACCAAGAACCATTTTTCTTCCAATAGTGCTTTAGATATTTTGCCATTTTTATAAGATAACTTTCAAATATTTATACCATTGATAATCATCATATCAAGTTTAGAATTCTTGTAAAACTCTTGTGCGTCCTCTTCGGTTTCTAATATAGGTTGTCCGTTTCCATTTAAACTTGTATTCAGTAGAACAGGCACACCAGTTAGTTCTCCAAATGCTTTGATAATATTATAGTAGTGCTTATTAGATTTCTCTGTGACTGTCTGAAATCTAGCAGACCCATCAACGTGAGTTATGGCTGGAACTTTTTCTGGTTGCTTCACCTGTGCAGTATAAAGCATATAAGGACTGGATATAGGAAAATCAAACCAATCTTGATAGCATTCTTCTAATACAACAGGAGCAAAAGGACGGAACCATTCTCTATTCTTCACAACATGATTGATGAGTTCACGATTATGAAAGTTTCTTGGGTCAGCAAGAATAGAACGATTACCTAGTGCTCTTGGACCAAACTCTGATTTGCCTTGAAACCAACCAATGATTTTACCATCGGCAATTTGTCTTGCTATGTAATTATAGTCCGGTGTCTGACTTGGATGATCTCTTCCGGTATAACAGATGTCTTGTGGTTCATAATCATACCTTGCCTCTCCAAGAATATGATGAGCAACATAAAGTGCAGAACCAACTGCCGTTCCATCATCACCACATGCCGGAAAGTGATGAAACTGTTTAAATTTAGATTTTCTTACGACCTCTGAGTTAGCATTACAATTTAAAAATGATCCTCCGGAGAGACAAAGGTTATCGGACTCCTGATCTATATCATTTAAGACACTCAATACTTTATCCTCAAACAAATTCTGAACGGATGCTGCCACATTCATCTTATGTTTGATATCATCAGTATAAGATTGATAATCAAAATCAAATGGTGTTCCATATGATGAGAGACCCATTGTTGTTCCTGCCTTATGAAGTGCAGGTCCGAGTCCTAACTTCTCTGTTACTTCACCATATAATACTCCGACCATTTCTCCGGGACAATATTCGGCAAAAAGTTTCTTCCCCTTACCATATGCCACCAGAGAGTTTGCTTCTATCTTTCCCATACTACAATCCATACTGAAACAATGTGCCTCATTAAATGGACTAGTATAATATGCAGAGGCACAGTGTGCCAGATGATGAGAAATAATATAACACTTAATCTCTCTACCCTGAATAATAAAATTATCTACAAGGTATTCATTACCAAAAAATTCTTGCTTAAAATCATTGGTGGCAACACAATCAATATCATCAACTGTTAAACCACAAGAGTCCAAAGCATAATTTATAACCTCGTCTGTAAATCCTTGTTGCTTTTTAATACCAGTAATTCTTTCTGTTCCAATGGCAAACTCTAACTTACCATTCTTAACAAGGCAAACGGATCCATCATGTCCAAATTGCACTCCTAAAATGTTTGCCATAATTTAAATTACTTTGACTCCATACTCTTGAGATAACTGATTATTAATTTCGTCCATACTTGGTTGACCTTTTACCGTAGCCCAACACACTATACTATATCTTTTTCCTCTTGTCACTGGTTCTACTCCGTGCATATAATAATGACTGGAAGGGAAGCAAACCATCATACCAGGTTCAGGTCTTACACGAATATGATGTTCTGGAAAAATAAAATCTCCACCCTCAAAATCATCATTGAGATAAAAGACCATAGAGATATCTCTATCCGTAGATTTCTTCCAAATCTTTTCACCTCTTGGTGTGACCCAGATACTCTCACCATCAATATGAGGTTTGTAGTGTCCACCAATACCATAGGATAGAACCTGTGGGACTTCACTACTGGTTACCTCAATACCATAGAAAGGATTGATAACTTCTTTTACGGCATGACGAAGAAGTTCCGTAATCTTGGGATACAAATCTCCCATAGGAACAATTTGTGTGTCTCTTGTCTTCTTATCAACCTGCCATGATGTCTCACCTGTTCTATTCGTTGTCTCCGAATCAAAAACAGATAAGTCTTCACAGGGTGATTGTTTAATATGATCCACCATCTCCCGAATACCTTCAGGAGAAATTACATTCGGTCGGATCAAAATATGTGTCAGTGGATTATTAATCATATAATCAATCTTTTGTTTATTATAGCATACTATTGTGGAAGTGCATTTGCTCCTGCTGAAGTTGCTCCCAAACCATGTCTAGCAAGACTCAATGGTCCTTTAGATGGTGCCGTTGCAGTATCATTAGAGTAATCAATACGGTCTATTGTTGATTTTGGACCAGGAGCACCACCACCAAAGTAACCAAAGTCCTGATTACCTGTTGCTGCCAAATCTCTTTTAGCAACACTCAATGGACCTTTTGCTAATGCCGTTGCGGTGTCGTTAGAATAATCAATACGATCTACTGTTGATTTTGCACTAGGATAACCACCACCACCAAAGTAACCAAAGGAAGCATTACCGGTTGCTGCTAAACGATTTCTAGCAAGACTTAATGGACCTTTGACTGCTGTGGCAGTGTCATTAGAATAATCAATACGGTCTACTGTTGATTTTGAACCAGGATGAATACCACCACCAAAGTAACCAAAGTCATTATTGCCTGTTGCTGCTAAGTAATATGTTTCATCACTTAATGGTCCTTTTGCTGCTGCCGTTGCGGTGTCGTTAGAATAATCAATACGATCTATTACTGAAGTGTATCCAGAAGATACACCACCAGCAAAGTAACCGAAAGAAGAATTACCTGTTGCTGCTAAACCCCATCTAGCAACACTTAATGGTCCTTTTGCTACTGCTGTTGCAGTGTCATTAGAATAATCAATACGGTCTACTGTTGATATTATTGGAGATTCACCACCACCAAAATAACCAAAGAAAGAATTACCAGTTGCTGCTAAGTTATATCTGGCAGCAGTCAATGGTCCTTTTGCTACTGCTGTTGCAGTGTCGTTAGAGTAATCAATACGGTCTACTGTTGAACGGTCTGGACTATAACCACCACCAAAGTAACCAAAGGTTGTTGGATTAAATGACCCTGCGACTGCAGCAGCATTAGAAACGACTGATGGACCTACTATTGGACCGAATCCGTTGGCTCTGGCACTTGCTGCTACCAAACCATATAGAGCAGTATTCAATGGTCCTTTTGGTGATGCCGTTGCAGTATCATTGGAATAATCAACACGGTCTACTGATGATAAAGTTGCAGGAGAACCATATCCAGCACCATGGTAACCAAAAGAACTATTACCTGTTGCTCCTTGTGAACGTCTGACAGCACTCAATGATCCTTTTGGTGATGCATCTACACTATCACTAGAATAATCAATACGATCTACTGTTGTTGATATTGGTCCTGAACCAACACCACCAGCAAAGTAACCAAAGGAAGCATTACCTGTTGCTCCTACACCTCGTTTAGCAGAACTTAATGGTCCTTTTGGTGATGCCGTTGCAGTGTCATTAGAATAATCAATACGATCTACTGTTGATATTGAAGTTAAATTACCACCACCAAAGTAACCAAAAGATTGATTACCTGTTGCGGCCGCACTATATCTAGCAGCACTTAATGGTCCTTTAGGTGATGCCGTTGCAGTATCATTGGAGTAATCAATACGGTCTACTGTTGTTGCTGGAGGGTAGCTACCGGCAAAGTAACCGAAGTCGGCATTACCTGTTCCCGACACATTTCGTCTACCAGCACTTAATGGTCCTTTTGTTGGCGTTGTTCCAGTGTCATTTAAGTAATCAATACGGTTTACTGTTGATATTCCAGGAATACCACCGGCAAAGTAACCAAAGGAAGCATTACCTGTTGCTCCAAATTGATATGTGGCAACACTTAATGGTCCTTTTGCTACTGCTGTAGCAGTATCGTTAGCATAATCAATACGATCTACTAATGATCTTGCACTAGGAGTATAACCACCACCAAAGTAACCGGTGTTAGGAGTCCCTAGAGTTCCTGCCGCATAATTTATTTCTCCTGCCTCCTTTAATGCAATTCCATTAGCAGTACGACTTGACGCAGATCGTTGATATCTAGCAACAGTCAATGGTCCTTTTGGTGATGCTGTAGCAGTATCATTGGAGTAATCAATACGGTCTACTATTGATCCATTACTCAAACCACCACCAAAGTATCCAAAGTTTTCACTACCCGTTGCCGCAAGAAGTTGTTTACTAGTCTCCAAGTTTCCTTTTGGTGATGCTGTAGCAGTATCATTAGAATAATCAATACGCTCTACTAGTGTCCCAGAATTAGGAGAACCACCAGCAAGGTAACCAAACTCACTATTACCCGTTCCTGCTAGACGATATTTGGCAACACTTAATGGACCTTTTGGTGATGCCGTTGCAGTATCATTAGAATAATCAATACGATCTACTGTTGATAAGAACCCAGAAGGAAGATTACCACCAGCAATGTAACCAAAGTCTTGATTACCTGTTGCCCCGGCACTTCCTCTACCAACACTTAATGGTCCTTTTGCTGGTGCTGATCCAGTATCATTGGAATAATCAACACGACTCACTCTCGATATACTTAAAAAACCACCAGCAAAATAACCAAAGTCCTTATTACCTACTGCTGATAAACTATAATGAGTTCCACTTAATGGTCCTTTTACTACTGCTGTTGCGGTATCATTACCATAATCAATACGCTCTACCCGATTATGTGGAGAAGGACGACCACCACCATGGTATCCAAAATCCGCACTACCTGTTCCGGCATGGTCATATCTAGCAGCACTTAGTGGTCCTTTTTCTACTGCCGTTGCGGTGTCATTAGAGTAATCAATACGATCTATTACTGACGTAGTAGGGCTAGTTCCACCAACAAAATAACCAATGCCACCAGAAACAGGAACAAGACCAGGAGCACTAAACCCACCCAATGAGACTGGAACTTCTAGGTTACCAGGTCCTTTGAGTGGCATTGCATTGGCTCTGGAACTTGATGCTCCTAAAGCAGTTTTTTCAGTGTTTAATGAACCTTTAGGTGATGCTGTTACAGTATCATTAGAGTAATCAATACGATCTACTGTTGTTTTTCTAGCCGGACTTAGAGCAGGATTAAGACCACCACCAAAATAACCAAAGTTCTGATCACCTGTTGCACTTAGAAAAAACTTAGCAGTACTCAATGATCCTTTAGGTGATGCCGTAGCAGTATCATTAGAGTAATCAATACGATCTACTGTTGATACATTACTAGGAGAAGCTCCACCACCAAAGTATCCAAAAGAAGCATTACCTGTTGCTGCTAAATCTTTTCTACCTTGACTCAATAGTCCTTTTGGTGATGCAGTAGCAGTATCATTAGCATAATTAATGCGATCTATTGATGATACTACAGTAGGTGTTGCACCTCCACCAAAGTAACCGAAAGAAGTATTACCTGTTGCTGCTAATTCATCTCTAGCAGTACTCAATGGTCCTTTTACTGCTGCTGTTGCAGTGTCATTATTATAATCAACACGATCTACTGTTGAAATAATCGTATCACCACCAGCAAAATAACCAAAATCACTATTACCTGTTGCTGCCAAATAATATCTAGCAACACTCAATGGTCCTTTTGCTGATGCCGTTGGAGTGTCATTAGAGTAATCAATACGGTCTACTGATGATAATGGTCCAGGACTACCACCACCAAAATATCCAAAGGGAGCATTACCTGTTGCTCCCATACCATTTTTAGCAACACTTAATGGTCCTTTTGCCACTGTCGTTGCAGTGTCATTAGAATAATCAATACGGTCTACTGTTGATACGGTAGTAGAACCATCATAACCTCCACCAAAGTAACCAAAGTCAGATCCTTGTGGTGCTATCTCACCCGTTCTTACTGATGATGCCGGTTGTAATAATTTTGCGGGAATTGCATTAGCTCTGGAACTTAATGCTTTCATGAATGATCTGGCAACACTTAATGGTCCTTTGACTGATGCCGTTGCGGTGTCATTAGAGTAATCAATACGGTCTACTGTTGAATATGCAGGACCAGGATAACCACCACCAAAGTATCCAAAGGAACTATTACCAGTTGCTCCTAAAGCTGCTTTAACAGCACTCAATGGTCCTTTTGCTGCTGCTGTCGCAGTATCATTAGAATAATCAATACGATCTACTGTTGAAAATATGCTAGATCCATAACCAGCACCAAAGTAACCAAAATCAGCATTACCTGTTGCTCCCGAAGTATCTCTAGCAAGACTTAATGGTCCTTTGACTGATGCTGTTGCCGTGTCATTAGAATAATCAATACGGTCTACTGTTGTTACTTTACTTGGAGTGGAACCACCAGCAAAGTATCCAAAGGAAGAATTACCTGTTGCCGCATGGTATGATCTAGCAGAACTTAATGGTCCTTTTGGTGATGCCGTTGCAGTATCATTAGAGTAATCAATGCGGTCTACTATTGTTAATCTAACCTGTGATGATGGAGTACCACCACCAAAGTAACCGAAGGAAGCATTACCTGTTGCTGCTTGACGTCTTCTAACATCACTAAGTGGTCCTTTTGCTGGTGTTGTTCCAGTATCACTAGAATAATCAATGCGGTCTACTGTTGATACTACAGAAGGACTCGCACCACCACCAACGTAACCAAAGTCCTTATTACCTGTTGCTCCTAGAGAATTTCTACCAACACTTAATGGTCCTTTTACCGATGCCGTTGCAGTGTCATTAGAGTAATCAATACGATCTACTGTTGAAATTGTATATGCCCCGCCAGCAAAATATCCAGTAGCAAATCCTTGTGGCACCAAAAAAGGACTCGGAGTATTCCAAACATCTCCTTTCGTAGACCAAACTCCGGCACCCTGTCTTTCTCTTACATCAAGTAATGAAAATATTCCTCTTGTATTAGTTACTGCCATTTTTTATCAAATAGGGGCTGTCCGGATACTTCCAGTATTCCAGTTTCTTATACCTATTTAGAATAAAAGGAGATAAAACATCTTCGGGTTTCTTTGATATTTTCTTGACCTTATCACGAACATAATGCATATCCTTCAGGTTCCACTGGTCTTCACTTTCTCTATGATTATTCTGCACATTATTAAAATCGTGATGATAGTAATCAACCTCCAAGAAATTATAAATTCTTCTCATCGTTTCTTCTGGAGTATTGACTAAATCATCATACTCAACCATCAACAAATACTTATCATCGTGCCGAACGAATGCCTGAGACTGTGCCCATAGTGCCTGTTCCACAATACCATCATCACCCATCAAATACTGACAACGATTATCATCATCCACACTGAACCCACCATCAATCAGTGCCTTATCAATAAAATTAAATTCATCGGAGTTGCGATGTATCATTGTAATAAATGAAGTCAATACTTCTGTGATATTACGGACAGGACATATGATTTTTGGATTAGGTGTAATATAAGTCTTTAATCGTTCTATATTATTTGGCCAGGCACGGCAGTGGTCAATGATTATCTCTTCTTCTCTTTCATAATATTGATTCTCTATAAAACTACTGATAATCTTATGAGCATTCTGTGGTTTTTGATATCCCTGATACTGTTCTGATTTCTTAAAGTATTCTTCCGTATGATACATCAATTCCATTACAGAACTCACAGGTTCTGTATGAATGTTTGGATTCTGGTCAATCAAACTCTTCAATAAGGTGCTTCCGGATCGTGGAAGACCTGCCATAAAATGATATGTTTTCATTCACCACTCCTTCACTGGATTAAAAAAGAACAACTGGACCATACGACCATTCTCTAGTGTATCACCAAAATTATAATTATGTGAGTGCCACAGATGAGTTCTGAATAATACTAAACGATTATACTTCATCGGACACAGAAAGTATCGTGTCCATTTATCTCTATCTAGTCCATCACCATAGACCATCGTCCACCAACACTCTTTGTATGTTGGCCATCCGTGATGTTGTGCCTCAAAATCTGTCTTGGGAATGTTCTCATACTTTAGAGTATTATGTCTCCAGAATGATGTGCCACCTTCATCAACACAATCCTTTGGGTCTGACATATAGATTACGGCACCCCATTCCCATGATGGATCTACATGAACGTCTTGTTTATGTGAGGCATTCTCTAATGAAATACGAAAGTATCCATTTTTATCTGCAGGAATCAATGGTTCCTTGGCAAGATCCTCAAACTTTCTATGAATTTGTTCAGAATAATAAGCACCTTCTGAGTTTCTTCCAGGATATGTATAGTCATCACCAGGATCAGGAAACTCTGCGTTCAGTGCAAAGTTCCTGACCTCTTCTGGATTATCATAAAAGTCATCAACAACAATAATGTTCTGTCTCATATAATCAATCTTTTGTTTATTATAGCATACTATGATGGAAGTGCATTTGCTCCTGCTGAAGTTGCTCCTAAACTATATCTAGCAAGACTTAATGGTCCTTTTGCTGATGCCGTTGCCGTGTCATTAGAGTAATCAATACGGTCTACTGATGATGCTACACCAGGAGTCGCACCACCAGTAAAATAACCAAAGGAAGCATTACCTGTTGCTCCCGATAGTCTTCTACCAACACTTAATGGTCCTTTTGCTACTGCTGTTGCCGTATCATTAGAGTAATCAATACGATCTACTATTGATTTTTCAGGATAACCCCCACCAAAGTAACCAAAGGAAGAATTACCTGTTGCTGCTAACCGATCGTTGGCAGCACTTAATGGTCCTTTTGCTACTGCTGTTGCGGTATCATTAGAATAATCAATACGGTCTACTGTTGATAATATTGGACCAGGTGCTGACTCACCACCAGCAAAATAACCAAAGGAAGCATTACCTGTTGCTGCTAAATCATATCTAGCAACACTTAATGGTCCTTTTGTTGGTGTTGTTCCAGTATCACTAGAATAATCAATACGGTCTACTGTTGACGCATGTGCGGAGATAATACCACCACCAAAGTATCCAAAGTCAGTATTACCTGTTGCTGCTAATTTATTTCTAATGACACTCAATGGTCCTTTTGGTGATGCTGTGGCAGTGTCATTAGTATAATCAATACGGTCTACTATGGTTTGTTTGGCCGAACCTTGATATCCACCACCAAAGTAACCAAAGAAACTATTACCTGTTGCTGCAAGATAACTTCTAGCAGCACTCAATGGTCCTTTTGTTGTCGCAGCTGCCGTATCATTGGAGTAATCAATACGATCTACTGTTGTTACATAACTTGGAGATCTACCACCACCGAAGTAACCAAATGTTGTTGGGTTAAATGATCCTGCGACTGCAGCAGCATTAGAAACCACTGCTGGACCGACCACAGTAAATCCGTTGGCTCTGGCACTTAATGCCGCGAAGTAATGTCTAGCATCACTCAATGGTCCTCTGACTGATGCCGTTGCTGTGTCATTAGAGTAATCAATGCGGTCTACTGTTGATTTTGCATCATAACCCCCACCAATGTAACCAAAGTCAGTATTACCTGTTGCTCCTGAAGCATACTTGGCAGTACTTAATGGTCCTTTTGGTGATGCTGTAGCAGTATCATTAGAATAATCAATACGATCTACTGTTGATAATGGACCAGGATTACCACCAGCAAAGTAACCGAATGAAGCATTACCTGTTGCTCCTGTTAGATACTTGGCAGTACTTAATGGTCCTTTTGGTGATGCCGTTGCAGTATCATTAGAATAATCAATACGGTCTACTGTTGATTTTGGACCATCATTACCACCAAAGTATCCAAAGTTCTGATTTCCTGTCGCAGATGCTCCCCAGGTACTAGAACTTAATGGTCCTTTTGCTACTGCTGCTGCGGTGTCATTAGAATAATCAATACGGTCTATTGTTGAAAATCCAGTCCATCCCCCACCAAAGTAACCAAAAGATTGAGTGCCTGTTGCTGCTATATGATATCTAGCAGCACTTAATGGTCCTTTTGACAATGCCGTTGTAGTGTCATTTAAGTAATCAACACGATCTACATTTGATATAAGATTCCATGGTGATGGTCCACCCGAGTCAAGTCTACCTCCACCAAAGTAACCAAAGGAAGCATTACCTGTTGCTCCACCCACTCTTTTGCTCTGAGTTAATGGTCCTTTTACTGATGCCGTTGCTGTGTCATTAGAATAATCAATACGGTCTACTGTTGATACTGTAGACGGAGTACCACCACCAAAGTAACCGGTGTTAGGAGTCGCAAGAGTTCCTGCTGCATAATTTACAATATTTTCGGTCGGGATTCCATTGTCTCTGGAACTTGTTGCTCTAAAATATCTTCTAGTAACACTTAATGGTCCTTTTGCTGATGCCGTTGCGGTGTCATTAGAGTAATCAACACGATCTACTGTTGATACTGCACCTGGACCAGGTGGTGACTCACCACCACCAAAGTAACCGAATGAAGCATTACCGGTTGCTGCTAAGTATGCTCTAGCAAGACTTAATGGTCCTTTTGCTGGTGCTGTTGCGGTATCGTTAGAATAATCAACACGATCTACTGTTGACTGCTCGGGATCATTACCACCACCAAAGTAACCAAAGTCTGAATTACCTGTTGCTGCTAGTCTCCGTCTACCAGCACTTAATGGTCCTTTTGCTACTGCTGTTGCAGTGTCATTAGAATAGTCAATACGATCTACTGTTGAATAGAGATTGGGATTTTGATATCCACCACCAATGTATCCAAAGTTGGCATTACCTGTTGCTCCTGTGACATACTTAGCAGCACTTAATGGTCCTTTTGGTGATGCTGTTGCAGTGTCATTAGAGTAATCAATACGGTCTACTGATGATATTGGACCACCAGAACCAGACCCACCACCAAAGTAACCAAAAGATGAATTACCAGTTGCTCCATAGTATCGTTTACCAGCAGTTAATGGTCCTTTTGCTGCTGCTGTTGCTGTGTCATTGGAATAATCAATACGGTCTACTGATGATAATGGACCATTACCACCAGCAAAGTAACCGAATGATTGGTTTCCTGTTGCTGCCGCACCATATCTAGTAACACTGAATGGTCCTTTTTCTACTGCTGTTGCCGTGTCATTAGAGTAATCAATACGATCTACTGATGAGCTAGAACCGGGAGCAAGTCCACCACCAAAGTATCCAAAGTCAGTTCCTTGTGGTGTTATAACATTAAAAGCACCCATTAAAACTGGAACTTCTAAGTTACCAGGTCCTTTGAGTGGTATTGCATTTGCTCTGGAACTACATGCTGTTGGAAAATTCCGAGCAACAGTTAATGGTCCTTTGACTGATGCCGTTGCAGTGTCATTAGAGTAATCAACACGGTCTACTGTTGCTGATGCAGATGGTGCTGAACCACCACCAAAATAACCGAATGAACTACTACCTGTTGCCCCATGGAATTTTCTACCAACACTCAATGGTCCTTTTGCTGTTGCGGTTGCAGTGTCATTAGAGTAATCAATACGCGATATTGTTGATGATGGACCAGGATCACCACCACCAAAGTAACCAAAGTTAGCATCACCCGTTGCTGCAAAGTAACTTGCACTATGACTCAAATCACCTTTTGGTGATGCAGTAGCAGTATCATTAGAGTAATCAATACGGTCTACTGTTGATGTTGGACCAGGAGCACCACCACCAAAGTAACCAAAAGAAGCATTACCTGATGCTGCGTGAAAATATTTAACAGCACTCAATGGTCCTTTAGGTGATGCAGTAGCAGTATCATTAGAGTAATCAACACGATCTACTGATGTTAATGAACCAGGAGCACCACCACCAAAGTAACCAAAGGAACTATTACCAGTTGCTGCTACACCATACCTAACAACACTTAATGGTCCTTTTGCCACTGCTGTTGCAGTATCATTAGAGTAATCAATGCGGTCTACTGTTGATACTGTAGAAGGAGTTTGACCACCACCAAAGTAACCAAAGTTAGCATTACCTGTTGCTCCTGGTAGATATCTGGCAGAACTTAATGGTCCTTTTGCTACTGCTGTTGCAGTATCATTGGAATAATCAATACGATCTACTGTTGATTTTGTACCAGGACTACCACCACCAAAGTAACCAAAGTCAGTTCCTTGTGGTGCTACATTTTCTCTTACTGATGATGCCGGGAATAATGTTGGAGTTGTAATTCCATTAGCCTGAGAACTTGATGCTGCAAGATGAAATCTAGCAACACTTAATGGTCCTTTTGCTGCTGCAGTTGCTGTATCATTAGAGTAATCAATACGGTCTACATTTGATACTGCTGGACCAGGTTCGCCACCACCAAAATAACCAAAGGAAGCACTACCCGTTGCTCCCTGTGAATATCTAGCACTACTTAATGGTCCTTTTGCTACTGCTGTGGCAGTGTCATTAGAGTAATCAATACGATCTACTGTTGACCTTGGACCAGGATAACCACCACCAAAGTAACCAAAGGATGAATTTCCTGTTGCTGCTGGACCACCTCTAGCAAGACTTAATGGCCCTTTTGGTGATGCTGTGGCAGTGTCATTAGAGTAATCAATACGGTCTACTGATGATTTTGGACCAGAACCACCACCAAAATAACCAAAGTCTGCATTACCTGTTGCTCCATGATAGTGTCTGACAACACTTAATGGTCCTTTTGCTGATGCCGTTGCAGTGTCATTAGAATAATCAATGCGGTCTACTGTTGACACACCACCACCAGCATAACCACCACCAAAGTAACCAAAGGAAGTATTGCCGGTTGCTGCTACACCATATCTAGAAAGACTTAATGGCCCTTTTGGTGCTGCTGTGGCAGTGTCATTAGTATAATCAACACGATCTACTGATGATACTGTTGGGCCAGGATAACCCCCACCAAAGTAACCGAAGTTGGCATTACCTGTTGCTCCCATAATGCTTATAGCAACACTTAATGGTCCTTTTGCTGTTGCGGTAGCAGTATCATTAGAATAATCAACACGATCTACTGTTGATACTACACTTGGAGCACGACCACCACCAAAGTAACCAAAAGGATGTGCCTTAGTAAAAGGACTTGGAGTATTCCAGACATCTTCTTTCTCGGACCAGTTACCTGATAACTGCTCTTCATATACCTGTTTTAATCTAAATATTCCTCTAGGCATTTTGTATTAACAGCTTCTGGTATATCATTGAGTTATTTAGTTGCTCACCAAAACCTTTACCATATGAATGCCAGAGATCCGCACCGAATAATACAATACGATTATATTTTACATATACATTAGAATATTCTTTCCACTCTTCTCTATTATCAACATTAAATGTTGCCATAATGTCTTCTTGTGTCTGTATTCCATGTAACTGACGGGCATACTCATCAGGGAATGCATCAAATCCTGTACTTAAATGACTATAAAAACTCATACCTCTTTGTGATACACAATCACCAGGCATCGTCAGATAGATAACCGCAATCCAATCACAGGCAAGATTAGCAGTGATTGGATTTGGAGTATTGGATAGAGCAACTTCATTAAATAAGTTCTCTACTTTTATATCACGACCCAGAAGATGTGAAATTTTCTGGGGTGCCTCATCAGTAAAAATTGGTTCACCTTCTACGATACCTTTATAATATGGATGTGCCATATCATAAAAGTCATCGGCAACAATAATCTTCTGGTTCATATCAACCTTGGAGTTTCTTTTGCTCCTCTTCTGGAGAACCGGAAATCATACCAAGATTTTCACCAGTGACTTCTTGGATACCTGTGAGAACTTTCTTCTGCAGATCATTCAGGAAGTCCATCTTACCTTGAGGACTTTCAAGAATCTTATTCAGAGGCATATAACCTTCTGGCAATTCATTTCTCTTATCAACAATTGCAGGTGCAGAAGCACGACGCATACTATGTAGATTACCAATAGAGATGCCAGTTTGTGCCGCGATCATTTCATCCATAGCCTGATCGGCAAATCTTCTTTCCCAATACTGCCCATCAGCATCAAGGAATTGTTCTCGGGTGACTGGTTTGCCATCATTCTTTTCCATCAATTTATCAAGAATCTTATCTAGATGTTGCATCTGGTGAAGACGATCACGAATCTCAAGTTCAGAAGACTTCAGATAATGAGATAGTGTAAGTTCATCTAAATCAAACCAACACAGTTTCTTAGAACCACCACCTGGTCCACCTTCTTCCCAAAAAATTGGTTGAGTCTTATCTTTTTCTGCCCACTTAAAGTCAAACTCACGGACCTTTTCTTTCATCTCAATGAGTTTGTACATATAACCCTCTGCCATCTGACGACGAGACTTCAGAGTATTCTCAAAGGCAACAGGAAGAGTATGAGTATCAAGAAGTGCAAACTTTTCTAACTGAAAATTAGTTCTGCCTTGTGCAAGTTCCTTATCACTATCCTCCCATCTCAGAACATTGGCAAATGCTTGCTGAAGATATTCATCATCCATCACTGCCTGCTCAGAAGTGACGGGATTATAAGACAGTTCAGTGTTTTCTGTAGTCATGGGTTCTCCACTTGTAATTTTAGTAATCAGTTTTTTCCACTGTTGTGCAATTTTTTTCCAGTCACACTTCTGTGAAATATGATTGGAAAGAGATTTTGAGATTTGGTTATAATATGTTCTGTCTCCCTCAAAATAATCTAAAGCAGTACAGCAAATCTCTGCAAATGTATTTAGAAAGGTTTCAGTAACTTCATATTTTGCGGGTGTTCGGGTTCCATCAATAGGAACAACCGAAGCAAAGTTATCACCGGCAACTTCGGAGAGTGCTCCTATATTTGTGATAATTGGATATGTACCACATTTCATTGCCTCTGCCATAGAAACACAGAAAACTTCCTCCCAAATATTTGGATGAATAAAAAATGCAGATTCTTGATAGCACTCAATCAATTCTTCTTGATCGACTGCCGCAGAGTATTCTACATTAGGAAGTTTCTTTAATTCCTCATATAATTCAAGATATGGATCATTCTGTTGACCATATAATGACATTGATGAAAAGATTTTAAACTTTGCATCTGGATGTTTCTGATGAATTCTCCTAATAATTTCAGGCATTAATTCTAAACCTTTATAAGGAACAGAAGTATGAATAAAAGTTTTTGTTTTATTTTCTGAGAAAGTAAATTTGTCAGAAACACCTGTTGGAATTACTGTAACTTTATCCTTCGGAACATTGTGATATTTAACAATATTTTCTTTTGCCCAGTGTGATGGCGTAACAATATGATCTACTGTTTTATGGTCAAAATTAATAAACACTGGTTGATCATATGCATGATGTGCCCAGAGAATTTTATATTTTTTGTCAGATTTCTTCAGTTCCTCTGGAAAATGAGTTACTTCAATATCTTCAGGAAATTGATAATGTTCTGCAAGGAAATGATATGCAGTTTCGGTTGAACCAGATTTCATAATTATTCAGTAAAGACGTGTGAACCGACGTGTTGTAATTTGATTGTAGTATCTAGCCAATGAGTATACCCCGACATTCTAGCACGATAAAAGAAACTTTTATCCTCTGATGCAAAACTGTCATCAATCTTTTCTTCTGCAAAGTAATGATATGAGTTATTCATCTCTGCTTCTGTTGGTGGATAATTACTATCTTTAGTTGATGGTATGTATTTAAGATATGGAAACTTCTGTGCGATATTGGCAAAGACATTGCGATGAATCATCACAAATCCCATACCATTTCCACCAACCTTGAGTAAATCACCCTTGCGTTCTTCTGGTTGAAGAACATCAGCACAATACCGAATGGGTATTGTCTTCATTGGATATGTGCCAGAAACAATGTTTTCATTATGACTCAGTAATCTTAGCACATCTTCTGGATTAAATCCAATATCACTATCAAGGAAAAACAAATATTCATGGTCTGTATTGTTGATAAAAAAGTTAGCACACTTAGACCTTCCATGAGTAATCAAGGAAGAGTTTGCCTGAGTGAGAAGACCGTGCGGAATATTATTTCTTACTAAGAGTTTGCCTAGATTAAACAAACTCATAGTTGTCTTTTCATTCACAATTCCCCCGTGACAGGGGAGTGCGATCATTATACCCATATCATATAATCAATCTTTTGTTTAGTATAGCATACTATTGTGGAAGTGCATTTGCTGCTGCTGAGGTTCCTGCTAGAGTCCATCTACCAACACTTAGTGGTCCTTTTGCCGGTGCTGTTGCAGTGTCATTAGAGTAATCAATGCGGTCTACTGTTGTTACTGCACTAGAACTAGCACCAGCAGCAAAGTAACCAAATGAAGCATTACCTGTTGCTCCCAATTGATCTCTGGCAAGACTCAATGGTCCTTTTGGTGATGCTGTTGCGGTGTCGTTAGAATAATCAATACGATCTACTGATGAAAGATCGCTAGGAGTATAACCACCAGCAAAGTAACCAAATGAAGCATTACCTGTTGCTGCTGAACCATATTTACCAACACTTAATGGTCCTTTTGCTACTGCCGTTGCAGTATCATTAGCATAATCAATACGGTCTACTGTAGAGTATGTGACACTAGGAGAAGGAACATTACCACCACCAAAGTAACCAAAGTCAGCATTGCCAGTTCCACTTAGAATAGCTCTAGCAAGACTCAATGGTCCTCTTTCTAATGTCGTTGGAGTGTCATTAGAGTAATCAATACGATCTACTAATGATGCTAATGTAGTACCAGGAGTAAGTCCACCAACCCAATATCCATGATCAGAATTACCGGCATTGGCACCATATCTTCTAGGAGCACTTAATGGTCCTTTTTCTACTGCCGTTGCGGTGTCATTGGAGTAATCAATACGGTCTACATTTGATACTACAGAAGGAGTTTCACCACCCGTAAAATATCCAAAAAATGAATTTCCTACTGCACCTAGTTGCTTTCTAGCAAGACTTAATGGTCCTTTGACTGATGCTGTCGCAGTATCATTGGAGTAATCAATACGGTCTATTGTTGACATATCAGAAGGAGTAGTGCGACCACCACCAAAGTATCCAAAGTTAGTTGGATTAAATGACCCTGCGATTGCATCGGCATTAGAAACCAGTGCTGGACCTAATATTTGACCCGATATTTGACCGAATCCGTTTGCTCTGGCACTTGTTGCTGTTAATTCCTTCCTATAACCATTTCCAGAAGTAAATGGCGCTTTTGCCGATAATGCTGCGGTGTCATTAGAATAATCAATACGGTCTATTGTTGATAATGGTCCAGGAGCACCACCACCGAAGTAACCAAAGTCAGCACTACCAGTTGCTGCATGAGCAAATTTAACAACAAGCAATGGTGATTTTACTACTGCCGTTTCAGTATCACTCGAATAATCAATACGGTCTACTGTTGATACTACTGTCGCACCAGGTGATTTACGACCACCACCAAAATAACCAAAGGAAGCATTACCTGTTGCTGCAAGTCGATATCTACCAGCACTTAATGGCCCTTTTGGTGATGCATTTGCCGTATCATTGGAATAATCAATACGATCTACTGTGCTTTTAAAACTAGGACCACCACCACCAAAGTAACCAAAGTTTTGATTACCGGTTGCTGCCAAACCATATCTAGCAACACTTAATGGTCCTTTTGCTACGGCATTGGCACTATCATTAGAAAAATCAACACGGTCTATTGTTGTTTGTGTAGTAGAACCATTCAATTGTCCACCACCAAAGTATCCAAAGGAAGCATTGCCTGTTGCTGTTAATTCATCTTTAACACCAGTCAATGGACCTTTTACTACTGCCGTTGTAGTATCGTTTAGGTAACTAATACGGTCTACTGTTGATTGATTACCAATTGATGTTCCATAACCACCACCAAAGTAACCAAAGGAACCACTACTTGTTGCTCCCATAAAAGATTTACCAGCACTTAATGGTCCTTTTGTTACTGGCGATGCGGAGTCATTAGAGTAATCAATACGTTCTACAAATGATATGTATCCGGGTTCACCACCACCAAAGTAACCGGTGTTAGGAGTCCCTAGAGTTCCTGCCGCATAATTTACAATATTTTCAGTCGGAATTCCATTGGCTCTGGAACTTGTTGCTCCCATAGCATAGTTATTAACACTTAATGGTCCTCTTACTGATGCTGTTGCGGTGTCATTAGAGTAATCAACACGGTCTACTGTTGATAATGCAGCACTGGGACTAGGACCAGCAGCAAAATAACCAAAATTAGCATTACCCGTTGCTGCTATGTTATCTCTACCATAACTCAATGGTCCTTTGACTGATGCCGTTGCAGTATCATTAGTATAATCAATACGATCTACTGTTGAAATACTACCAGGACCTCCACCACCAAAGTAACCGAAGTCGGCATTACCCGTTGCTCCCAAGTATCTTCTAGCAGCACTCAATGGTCCTTTTGTTGGTGTTGTTCCGGTATCATTTGAATAATCAATACGATCTACTGTTGAAATACTACCAGGCATACCTCCACCAAAGTAACCAAAGGAAGAATTACTTGTTGCTGCCAAACCATGTCTAGCAACACTCAATGGTCCTTTGACTGATGCCGTTGCAGTATCATTAGAATAATCAATACGATCTACTGTTGAGAATGGGCCAGGACCTCCACCACCAAAGTAACCAAAGGAAGAATTACTTGTTGCTGCCAAAGAATATCTAGCAACACTCAATGGTCCTTTTGGTGATGCTTCTACAGTATCATTAGTATAATCAATACGTTCTACTGATGATTTTGGACCAACACTACCACCAAAGTAACCAAAGTTTTGATTACCGGTTGCTGCTAAGTAAGCTCTAGCAACATCTAATGGTCCTTTGACTGCTGTCGTTGCCATGTCATTAGAATAATCAATACGGTTTATTGTTGATTTTGGAGCAGGACCACCACCACCAAAGTATCCAAAGTCAGTTCCTTGTGGTCCAAAATTACGACTAAAAGCACCCAATGATATTGGAACTTCTAAGCTACCAGGTCCTTTGAGTGGTATTGCATTTGCTCTGGAACTTGATGCTGCATGGTTCTGAATCTTTTCACTTAATGGTCCTTTGACTACTGCCGTTGCGGTGTCATTAGAATAATCAACACGGTCTACTGTTGATGTTTGATTGGGATTATCATCATATCCACCACCAAAGTAACCAAAGGAAGCATTACCTGTTGCTACAAATTGACCTCTAGCAGAACTTAGTGGTCCTTTTACTGATGCCGTGGCAGTATCATTGGAGTAATCAATACGGTCTACTGTTGAATATGGACCGGGGAAAGCACCACCAAAGTATCCGAAAGAACTATTACCTGTTGCTCCCATAGTACGTCTAGCAAGACTTAATGGTCCTTTAGGTGATGCCGTTGCCGTATCATTAGAATAATCAATACGATTTACTGTTGATAATGTAGGACCACCTCCACCAATATATCCAAAATCAGCATTACCTGTTCCTGCCCTACCATAACTTGAATAACTTAATGGTCCTCTGACTAATGCCGTTGCAGAGTCATTAGTATAATCAATACGGTCTACTGTTGATTTATTACCAGCAGCAGCAAAATAACCAAAATCAGAATTGCCTACAGTAGCAGCACCATCACTAGTAGCACTTAATGGTCCTTTGACTGCTGCTGTTGCGGTGTCATTAGAGTAATCAATACGGTCTACTGTGGATACTGCACTTGAAGGATTACCACCAGCAAAGTATCCAAATGGAGCATTACCTATTGCTGCAACATTATATCTAGCACTACTTAATGGTCCTTTTGTTGATGCAGTTGCTGTATCATTTGAGTAATCAATACGGTTTACTGTTGATACAGTACCAGATCCAGCTGGATTACGTCCACCACCAAAGTAACCAAAGTCAGTTCCTTGTGGGACTACATTTTCTCTTGCTGGTGATGATGCTGAGAGTACTGTTAAACCTGTGACTGCATTTGCCTTAGGACTTGATGCCGCAGTTTTAATATAGTCATAATTTAACGGTCCTTTGACTGCTGCTGTTGCAGTATCATTAGAATAATCAATACGGTCTACTAATGTTTTATCATAACCACCACTAAAGTATCCAAAGGAAGCATTACCTGTTGCTGCTATAGAATATCTAGCAGCACTCAATGGTCCTTTTGCTGCTGCCGTTGCGGTGTCATTACTATAATCAATACGGTCTACTGTTGATAATACACTTGAAGGATTACCACCAGCAAAGTATCCAAAGGAAGCATTGCCTGTTGCTGCCAGTCGATATCTAGCAACACTTAATGGTCCTTTTACTGCTGCTGTTGCGGTGTCATTAGAATAATCAATACGGTCTACTGTTGATTTTGTAGGAGTATTATCAATATATCCACCACCAAAGTAACCAAATGAAGCATTACCTGCTGCCGCTGACCAATATCTAGCAGAACTTAATGGTCCTTTGACTGCTGCCGTTGCGGTGTCATTAGAATAATCAATACGATCTATTGTTGTTTTTGGAGCAGGAATACCACCACCAAAGTAACCAAAAGAAGCATTACCTGTTGCCGATAAGTTTCTTCTACCAGCACTTAATGGCCCTTTTGGTGATGACGTGGCAGTATCATTACCATAATCAATACGTTCTACTGTTGATTTTGCAGGACTACCACCACTATGGTATCCAAAATTAGCATTACCTGTTGCTGCATGATTATATCTACCAGCACTTAATGGCCCTCTTACCGATGCCGTTGCTGTATCATTAGAATAATCAATACGTTGTACTACTGATCTATTACTAGAACCACCACTAAAGTAACCAAAAGGAGCCTGAGCACCAAAAGGACTCGGAGTATTCCAAACATCTCCTTTCGTGGACCATTGCCCTTCTATCTGCAGTTGGTAAATCTGCTCTAGACCAAATACATCATTTCTTATTCCCATTTTACTCTACCCTCAGGATGTTATTTTCTTACCGGCAATAATAATATCAATTGTTGATGTTGATCCAACCTCAACTTCAATTTTAGCACCAGTCTCAATTCTCTTTTGTCTATCCAATATATCCACAGTAGAGTATCTTGGTATGATTAAATCTTTGGCAAGATAAGATGTTGATGTTCCGTTTGTAATCTTAATAGAAATTGGGAAATCACCAATATCGGTTCTGTTTGCAAGTCCAATTTTTTCAATCACAGTTGGATTAGATGTTGATGTATATATGGTGGTTGTGTCAGTGCTAGTAATGGATGCGGTAGAGGCAAACTTACTAATAAAGTCAGTGCTATCAGTATGTTCGGTGAAATTCATATAAACGTCTGCGGCATTACCGACTCCGGCATATGCATCATTTGTAGACCACATCCTAATTACATCCGATGGACCGGCAACAATTGGATTCTTAAGTAATTCAATCAAACCACCAGTTACGATAGGAACATTATAAGCAATATAAGTTTGTTCTCCTGCTGTTGCATCCTGAATTGATGCGATAATATTAACTGTTGTTCCAACACCAACAGACTCATCAACATTCGCAACATTAATAGACTCAATTACGTATTGTTTACCTGCTGTTGATGGGAAAGTAAATACCGTTGACTCAAAAGATAGTGGAACAATTTGCCTAGAACTTGAAATTCCAGTATTAAACTCTCCTGATCCACCAGCAGCAATACCGGTCAGTGCAGAACCATCACCAGCAAATGATGTGGCAGTTATAATACCTGATGTATTGATTGAGATAGTTGTAGATAATCCACTGGCAGCACTGGCAGTTCCAGTTAAATTACCAACAAAAGTCGTAGCAGTTACAACACCAGTATTACCAGCATGAAGTCCGCTACCGGCAACTACATTAATTCCTGTTGCGGTTATAATACCTGATACTCCGGCAGTGTCTGCCCCAATTAATAAGTTACCAGCTCCAGTAATATTAATATAACTATTAGAACCATCATGATAAATCTCTAAATCATTACCGGTTCCAAATGTTGCTTTCGCATTATCTGAAAGGTTAAGTGTATTAGCAGACTTATCCCATGATGCATTATAAGAAGCACCATCAAAAATTACGTCATTATTAAGGTTACTAATGCCACTAACTGTCAAGGTGTCATTGGATTTGAGTCCGGTGAAAGTACCAACACCACTAACATTAATGCCACCAGCAGTAATTCTTACATCATCATTGAATGTAGATACACCGGCAACAACAAGTTCATCAAGGTCGGTCTGACCATCAACATCTAATCCACCAGTACTTTTAATATTACCAACAACATCAAGATTTGCTGTTGGGACATCACTTCCGATACCAACTTTACCTTGTCCATTAGCATATATGATAGGAGTAGTTCCATTTTTTACTTGGAACCAAGTATTAGTGGGGGAGGCACCATCTCTATCAACAGTTAGTGATCCAAAAATAGATGAATTTCCATCACCACTTCCAGAGGTTCCCGCAGTAAAACTTAGAGCATTTACATCCCCATCTGTAAAAACACTTCCTCCACCATTAACATAAAAGACATTTGAACCGCTAGATTGAACGGTTAACCAAGGATTAGAAACAGAAACACCAGTTCTGTCTACTATGAGATGACCGTTAATAGTAGAAGTACCATTAGCCACACCAGACGTTCCTACTAGAAGTGTTCCTTCGACATCTAAGTTTGCTCCTGGAGTATCAGTTCCAATGCCAATCAGACCACCAGAAGTTATACGAAGTCTTTCTGTAGTTGTTGATTCTCCGTCAGCTGTTGTTTTGAATTCAATTCTTCCGGGCATATCATTACTGCCAGGAGTTCCATCTACTTTGACTACAATTTCTGCTCCCACAGAATTGAAATCAGATCCATCAGCTCCAGCAAAGTGAAGACTTCCAAGAAGATCACCACTGCTAACAGCAGTTGAAGCACTATTATCTAAATCTCTTCCTTTGGCAAAATTAAGTTGAGGACCAGAAGCATTTGCCTGAGTATACATCAGGCTAAGTGCCCTATCACCAACGGTGCCAAAAATCTGAGTCTGTGCTGCTGAGAAATTAATGGTGGTACTTTCGTCTGTTCCTATGGCAACGACACCGTTATTAAGAACACGAAGTCTTTCACTACCAGCAGTTTCTACACTAAATGTATTAGCAGCAGGGAATCTAATCGCGGTATCAGTATCACCAGTATGAACAATCTTGTCTGCTATTGATATATCAGAACTAAAGGTGGATACACCAGTAACATTTAATCCACCGGCAAGTATTCTTACATCATCATTGAATGTGGATATACCGGCAACAGTTAATGATTGTGCCTGAACATTAGTAGCTTGAGTACCAATACCAGTTAAGTTTGCACCAGAACCACTGAATGAGGTGGCAGTTATAACACCAGTAACTTTAGCATCACCAACAACATCCAATTTTGATGTTGGATTAGTAATACCAATGCCAACCAAACCAGTAGAAGTTATACGAAGTCTTTCTGCCGTTCCAGCACTAATAATAACCGTGTCACTTATTGAAGTTTCTGAGGCAGTTCCTTGATATGCACCCAAAATAGTGTTGTTAGATCCTGTGAGATATCGTCCAGCAAAATATCCAATTGCTACGTTATTACTCCCCGATACTACATTTTGCAGAGCATGAGCACCAAGACCAACGTTATTATTTCCAGTCTGATTACCTTGAACAGAAAATATACCTAATCCAATATTATAGTCACCAGAAGTATTAGATTTTAGGCTGCCATAACCAAAACCAGCATTGTTAATTCCGTCATCATTATTTAAAAGGCTTTGATACCCACTGGCAACGTTCGCGGTGCCAGTGGTGTTGGCATTGAGAGCTTGGAATCCCAGAGCCGTATTTGTTGCTTGATTACCCGCACCACGACCAACAGTCAGATTGTTGATTGTTCCTGTACTCTTAATATTACCAGCAACATCAAGTTTTTCTGAAGGAACAGTTGAATCAATACCTACATTACCAGCAGAAGTTATACGAAGTCTTTCTTCTGTAAGAGTTGTATCGTTATTTGTATAGAATACCAAATCAGTTGGCATATCATCACTGGCAACACTAGATTGAACTATGGCATCAATCTTTGCACCTTCTATCATTGTGGTGCCATCAGCACCTTGGAAACTAATAAATCCTAACCCATCACCATCTTGAACAATCGTAGATGATCCATCAGAAGTTCCTCTACTCTTACCCAACAATATACCACCATCAAATGCATTATTAGAATTTCTAGTAATGCTCATTCTAGAAGATGGTAGTGTCGTTCCTTCAATTTGGAACTGACATCCTACATTTGTACTATTATCCCAATCGGTTCTACCCAGACTTCCTATAGAAACTGTACCAGCAGCACTCACACGAATTCTTTCATTACCACTAGTCTCTACCGTAAATGTATCCGCAGCAGGGAATCTTAATGCAGTATTAGTATCACCAGTATGAGTAATTTTATCTGCTATTGATATATCAGAACTAAAGGTGGAAACACCAGCAACAATCAGTTCATCTAAGTTAGTAAGTCCCTCTACATCAACACCGGCAACACCAATGTCTAATGCTCCATCAATCTTAACCGTGCCAGTAAATGTAGAGACACCGGCAACAACAAGTTCATCTAAGGTTGCCTGTCCATCTACATCAATACCACCAGTGCTTACATCTAACTGAGTGAAGGATGCAATACCAGCAACATTTAACTGATCAATATTAGCACCACCAGCAACATCTAATCTATTATTAACATCTGCAAGAGCACTGAATGTAGCAACACCGGCAACTACAACTTCATCCAGATTTGATTGTCCATCTACATCAATACCACCAGTGCTGACATCTACTGAAAGTGCAGTCAGAACACCAATGGCACCAACATCAAGTCCGCTACCGGCAACTAACTGAATTCCTGTGGCAGTAATGATTCCTGATGCACCAATGTCTCCGGTGACAGAAAGGTCTGCGTTAATAAAAGTATTTGCACTAAAGGTTGATACACCAGCAACAACCAGTTCATCAAGATCTGATTGACCATCAACTTCTAATCCGCCCGTGCTGACGAAGAATTTCTCAGCAGTTCCAACACCACTAATTCTTAACTGAACAGTCGTGGTTGTTCCAGAAACATTAACATCAGTAAGATTTGAAGAACCAAGAGTGCTAATACCAGGGAGATTCGTAATACCAGAACCATCACCGATGAACTGTGCAGCAGAAATAATACCGGTTACATGTAAGTTGTCGCCAAGTATGGTGACACCAGTTCCAATATTAACTTCACTGTTAACATCAAAATTAACGGCACCTTGGAATGTGGCAACACCGGCAACAACCAGTTCATCTAAATCAGCCTGACCATCTACATCTATTCTAACGAATGATGAAATACCGGCAGCATTAATTCCTGTGGTGACTCCAGAGATAGTTAAAGAATCTGCGGTTAATCCACCAACTACGCCAACACCATTATCAATGTCTACAGAATCAGTGAATGTTGATACACCTGCAGTTACAATTAAACCACCAGCATCGACTCTAACTCCTGTTCTTGCAGTTACAATTCCAAGTGAATCTATATTAGTTTTATCTTCTGCAGTTAAAGTTCCGGCAATCGTTACATTACCACTGAATTCTGCCGAAACGGCAACGATATTTCCGGTAAATGTAGATACACCAGCAACGATTACTTCATCTAAATTAGTGAGTCCATCAACATCTAATCCACCAGTGCTTACATCTAATTGTGGAAAAGTTGAAACACCAGTAACATCTAAGGTGCTTCTAATTGTTGCCGGATAGTTTGTATTGACAACATTTGCATTTGTTTGAACCGCATTACCCATGTATCCATGAGCAGTGCATTGATAATGGAGAACTATTGGAGTCTCATCAGTTACTGTTATTTCAGTATATGTGTCCTGAAAATTAACATTCGTTTCATATAGTGTCGTCTTATCTGCTTCAAGATAAAACTTGAGAGGATGACTCCCAGTATTATCATTCGTGAATCTATATGTTCTTCCAGGTGTTAGGGTTAAGAATGGAGCCTGAATACCATCAATTACATAACCATTCCCACTTCCCGTTCCATTATATCTGTGGGTAGAATCCTTACTTGCAACAGTGACCGCAAGTGTAACCGTGCTTCCATAAGGAACGGCAGTATATTTGTATCCTTTAATTATATCTGTCGCATTGACAGCAGAACTGAATGTGGAAACACCGGCAACATTCAGATCATCTAATTGAGTATCTCCATCTACATCTAATGTGCTATTAATATCTACGGCAGCACTAAAGGTTGCAACACCGGCAACAACAACCTCATCTAAATCAGACTGTCCATCTACATCTAGTCCGGCATTTGCATCAACAGCACCACCAAAAGTAGAAACACCAGTAGCATTTAAAGTTCCGACAGTAAGAGCACCACCAGATCCAGTGAGATTTAAACTACCTGCTGTGAGAACACCACTTACTGATGCATCACCGCGAACTTCTAGTTGTACGGAAGGTTCAAAGACTGTTGTGCCAATACCAACCTGACCAACAACCTCTAATACTTTTTGGTTATCAGTACTTCCTTCTATACCAATTTTTTGTTGTTGTTGTCTTCCACTAAGGAATCTAATTGGTGCTGCCATTTTACCTACTTATTAAAATATTAGAGATTTGATGTTTCTAAAACACTAGTAATAACTTTCAAAGTTGAGGTAGTGCTACCAACCATAGTCAATGTGTCACCAGTTTCTACAACCAACTTTCCCGGAAGAAGATTGGCAGTATCACTTGCAGGAATTGCCAAGTTCTTAACAATTTCTGTATCAGTTCCACTTCTGCGATGACCAAAACTTACAGTCTTAGTTACTGAATCGGTGTTTGTCACCTGTGCTAAAAGAACAACACCAGTATATCCAGTTGGTGCTGTGTATATTCCAACAGTATTAATACCAACAACGTGTGTGATTGTCTGGAACTGGTTTACTGCTGCTGCTGCGACTGCCATTTGATTAATCTCCTCCTAATGCAAGAATGAATGGTGTTACTTGTGAAAATAGACTCTTAACATAAATGCTTCCGGATATTGTTCCGGTTGATTGATTGATTTCAACACCATCACCAATTCTGAAGTTACCAGATTGGTCGGTGCTCGTGTATACAACTCTTGCACCATCAGTTTCAATTACTTCATTATCTTGAATAACAACTCCGCCTTGAGATGGATATGCTAGTTCAATAGTGTTTCCTGCACCGATGTATTGGAATGAATGCGAACTTACAATTTGTAAACTCTGTCTAGCAAAGAATGCTGTTGATCCAACTCCAACTTCATTATTTAGATTCTGAACCAAAGTAAGTGTTGAGATACCGGCAGATGGTTCAGTTGCTTCACCAACTTCATAATAAATTGGATCAAGCACTGCCGTGGCAGCAGCATCTGCACCACCACCCCCAGAAAAAGTGACGGCAGGAACAACTTCATATTGTGAACCATTACTTAGCATAGTGACTGCAGTAACAACACCATTCTCAACTGTTGCGCTCGCAGTTGAACGAACGGCAACTCCGGGTCCAGTAGGTGCAGCAACCGTCACAGTTGGTGCCGAAGTATATCCAGACCCACCATTCGTAATATCAATCTTTCTGACTACATTATATTTTCTATCAAAGAAAATTGCCTGACCATCATAGGGTCTATTACTTCCAACACCACTAACAACAATCTGACTCTGACTTACTGCGGCAGTTGAAGTAACGATTCCTGTATAACGATCAATACACTTAGATGTTTCATCAGCTCTACCGAATGCAATAAGACCTTGTGTACCAAATGAGGAGTTTGAGTTAGTTAAATCTAACTGACCACCGCCACTGGCAGAAACTGCAATGTCATTACAGATGGTGAAGAGCGAAACTAACTGACAATATGCTCCGTTACTTACCGAAACTCCGATACCACCTTGATTATATTGGGTATAAGAATCAACGTTGAATGAACCTTGAACACCAATTCTGTTTATTTGGTCTCCTTCATCAGCATTGAATCCATCTATTCTTGCTCCGATACTATCAGGAATAAAGTTGGTGCAATTTCTAATGTAAGGACCTTTGGTAATAATACCAGTTCCCTGTAAAGGACTCAGTGATGCATCCAGAATTCCAGAGTTGATTGCTCCACTATTGCCAGGGAAGTTTGTTGTGAATCCTGTGGCTGCTGCAACTCCATTAATACCATTCTGAATAATACCAGTTACAATACCGACACAGACAGTGACTGCCGAAAGGACATTGGCACAATTACCAATATCATAAGATGCACCATCAGTCTGAATACTTAAGTCCTTGACCTGAGTATAGTTTGTCTGATAGTTTCCGCCACTTGTTTTTGAGAATCCAATATTGTTGATACATGATCTGTCAATACCAACCGAATACTCAAGAGCAGCAATATGTGTTGCACCAATTCCAGAAGTTAAACTATCACCAGTGAAGTATGATTGACCAGCACCAATAGATTTAGAGTTGCCACCTCTTGTAATGTCGTGGCAAGTGGAACGCATTGCGTGGTTGATGTTTGTTCTGAAAGAAGCATTATCTACACTGATTGCAGGATTCTGATAGTCAGTGCTCTCAAGATATCCAATAGTTTCGTCTGCAATAAATTCAATATTCTCACGGATGAGTCTGGCAGCATCAAAGAATCTATCAGATGATACTCCAGCAAGTGGTCTGAAAGAAACAGCAGCAGAATTATTAGTTGCGGCAGCACCAACAAAACTCAGGTCTGTTAGATGGCATCCTTGACTGACATAAAATAAATCTTGTCCGCCATTTTGTGGTGTGACAACACAACGACGAAGTTCAGTTCCTTCTACGGAAACATTATCTGGTAAGTTAATCGGATTATTTTCTACATATGTTCCTGGAAATACTTTAACCGTATCTCCCTCAGAAGCAGCGGCAACAGCAGATTTAATCGTTGCTTTTGCATTGCCTTCATTCAGTCCATCATTATCATCATTACCATTCTCAGTAACGAATAAAGTTTTACCGGCAAAAGTTGTAGTTCCTGCTCCAACTTCTACAATTCTTGTGCCAACACCGACACCGCTAGTGTCCTGTTTGAGAAATACTTTACCATCATTAAAGTTTACAGCTAATTCGCCTAACTGTAAGTCTGAGGTAGTAGGTTTCTTGCCAGCAACAGCTGACCTTTTAATTCTAATAGGTGTTGCCATTCGAATATTCGGTATTTACCATGGACGGCAGTATATACTGCTGATTTATTTATAAAAAATTCAAGAGACCTTATTTGTTCTAGAACCATAACGATAAAGATTCATAGGGTCCTCTGGTTTCATCCAGTTTTTAATCCTTTCATATCTATCAACATCAAAAAACTCCTGTGAAAGATACCAATCTTCCATAGGAGAATATGATTTATCTTGATTGCATTTGTGACAGGCACATAAACAATTCTTGGTAAAGTCTGTGCCACCTTTGGCTCTTGGAATAATATGATCTATTGTGAGATGATGCGTAGACCCACAATAAGCACATTCATAACCCCATTCTTCCTTTATCTGTTGCCTCCATAACCTTTTTGCCTCTGATGATTTTGCTGTATGGAGATTGAAAACATAGGCTTGAAAGGTATTGTAGAGAGGCATAAAAGATTGCGTCTTACATTTATTTATTACCCAATATTAGATTTGATTGTTTCACAATCACGATCAAAAATTTCAAGACCTTTATCAGTTAGAATGTGGTCATACATCTGATCAAATATACTTGGTGGCATCGTAACAACACTTGCACCATTATACCAAGACCTCACTGCACGCTGAACACTCCGAATAGATGCAGAAAGAACCTGAGTAGGAGCACCTTGAATACGATAGAGTTCTGAAATAGACCTTACAACTTCCAGACCCGCAATAGATTGGTCATCAAGTCTTCCAACAAAAGGTGAGACATAATATGCACCAGCACGAGCAGCAAGAACTGCCTGTGCAGCAGAGAAGATAAGAGTTACATTAACACGAATACCTTTTTCGGTTAATTTACTACATGCCACAAGTCCATCACGAGTCATGGGAACTTTAACTGTGGTGCAGAAACCAAACTTCTCAAATA
>Ga0181418_1000027_pt1 | contig 40503 bp, 50 predicted proteins | sample 41SPOviralmetaG_FD_130143 | JGI IMG/M metagenome (GOLD analysis project Ga0181418, IMG submission 130143) | Marine viral communities from the oligotrophic San Pedro Time Series (SPOT) site, San Pedro Channel, CA, USA - 41 SPOT_SRF_2013-03-13 | ecosystem: Environmental > Aquatic > Marine > Strait...
CTAATCAGCGATTTCCGAGCCAAAGAAAAGACAGGGATTACTACCGTGGTAGCTGAGCCCGTCGAGCCCGTCGAGCCCGTTCAACCAATCGAGCCCGCCAAGATCGAGGATCACATCGAGAAAGCCGATGTGGATTCCGCTAAGATCGGACAGGCTATCATTGATGCAATGGGTGGTGTGGGAGCCAAGGACGCTGAGCTACGTGAAGACGTAACCCTGCTTGCGGAGGTATTGAGTCAGCAGGATGAAACGATCTCTAATATCCTCAACTCGATTGAGAAACTGGGCAAGGATCGCGTCGCTAACTTGCACATCAAGATCGGTGACAAACCTGCTGTAGATGCAGGCAAGGTTCACATGTGCTTCGACAAGCTATTGCAGACTGCTAGCGTCCGTTGCCATGCTTTCCTAACTGGTGGCGCAGGCTCGTTCAAGACTAGCTCCGCTGAGAAGGTTGCGGAAGTGCTTGGCTTAAAGTGCTCTGGCATCTCGATCTCTCAGCAGACTACCGAGACCAAGCTACTTGGCTACATGAATGCCGAGGGTAGCTACGTAACTACCGAGTTTAGAAAGCGTTACGAAGGTGGTGGCGTATTCATCTTGGATGAGATCGACAACGGCAATGCGAATACATTGGCGGTGCTCAACTCTGCCTTAGCTAATGGCAACTGCGCCTTCGCTGATGGCATGGTAACCAAGCACGAGGATTTCGTGCTGATCGCTACAGCTAACACCTACGGTAGCGGAGCGAATGCTCAGTATGTCGGACGCAACAAGTTGGACGATGCAACGCTCGATCGTTTCGTGTTCATCGACTGGGATTACGACAACAAGCTTGAGATGGAGATTGCGCCTAACAAAGCGTGGTGCGCTGATGTCCAAGCGATTCGCAAAGCGATTGCCGATCTCAAGATCAAAGCGGTCGTGAGTCCCCGTGCTACCTTCGACGGAGCTAAGCTTCTCGAGGCAGGGATGGGATGGGAGGATGTGCTCTTCGCTAAGGTCTGGAAGGGATTAGCTAAGGATGCACAAGAGAAGGTGTTAGCTAAGGTAGCTAGCAACGGTCACACTCTCGGCAAAATCGAGAGCAAGTAATTGAATAGAAGGGAGATACAACAAATGAATATAGTTCAAACATATGATTCCGTTGGCGAGTTCTTAGCTCAAGCCAACACGGCTAAAAAGAAGTATACGTCCATCGATACCGACAGACCTAAGTGGTTCGGCACATCGAGCTTGGAGCAAGCAGTGGGCTTGGTTCAGCAGGGATGGGATGGCAGACCAGACCTAAGCAAGCTGAGCTCGGACATCGAGAGCGTGACTTCCTCGGAGGTAGCTACGCTCGACATGGAGCATCAAGTGCAGGGTGCTTACGTGGACGTAGGTGCTTACCTTGAGGGTGTGCCAGAGTGCATGGTCGAGTTCGTCGATCAGCCCGAGCCCAAGGTCGTGAGGCTTGCGTTCAACATCTCGACAAGCGCAAGCATGAGCAGGGACGCTTTCGCTAATCGCGGTGCGGTTACCTTAGCTATCTGCAACAAGCTACAGCTAGCAGGCTACGCAGTTGAGATCGTTGCCTACGAATGTTGCCAGAGTGGTAGCTCTAAGCACGGTGTATCATGGGTGCTCAAATCCTCGGAGCAACCCTTAGACGAAGACTCCTTAGCCTTCTGGTGCTGTCATCCAAGTGCCCTTCGCAGAATCCACTTCCTCTACTGCGAGAGCATGGACGACAAGGTTCGCGCAGAGTTCGGCTACAACGGGGGTAGCTACGGCAGACCTTGTGCTCTCAACGACTTCAAGGAAGCACGGGAAGCATTCAACCCAGATGTCAACATCGACTTCCGCAAGGAAAGCTTTGCCGACGCGGTCAAGGAATACAACAAGCTCATAGCTAAGCTAAACGAAAGGTTAGCTAGCTAGCTACCACAGCTCACACTCTTCGGGGTGTGGGCTTTCGGGGTAGACGCACAACGCATCTACTATGGACTTTTCCAACTAACCAACCAACCCAAATAAAACTATGAAACAAATACTTAAAAGCGGAGACGAGGTCGATGCCATCGTCGGCAAACGTCACTACAACTGGGAAGCAGGACAGCGTGCCAAAGTTAAAAAGGCACTCAACAAACGCCTAAGAAAATCTTACAAACTAGAGCTAGCTAGCTAGCTAAACAACCAACCCAAATAAAACTATGATCGCAAACAACGATATCGAATTCGTCGCGTGGCGTGCAGGACACGACACAAAATACAAAATCAAAGACCCTTACGTCTATCGCGAAGCTCCCCATACTCCCTACAAGGATCACATCGAGGCAGGTTTCGAGGATACCGTAGCTAACCGCGATGCTTGGAACAAGCAATTCGCTGAAGGTCTGAATCCTACGGACGGCATCGACTGGGAAGCCGAGGTAGACAAATACATCAAACAACTAACCAAGTAAAACTATGAAACAAGTAATAAAACTACAGCTAGCCGACGGATGCACTTTCCTCGGTCACTTTGAAAACGGCAAACGAGAGGGCGCAGGCATCAAGACCTACCCCAACGGTGCTACCTTTGAAGGCATTTATCACAACGATGCTAGGCATGGCACGGGTATCAAAACCCATGCGGATGGCACTAGGGTCTGGGCAGAATACATACACGGAGTAAAACAATAAAATGGAAACAGTAAAAATATTAGATAGGGTTGCCGAAAACGGCACAACAATGCAAACGCGAACAATAGCTACCCCAGATGTGGTAGACATCGAGTTCGGTGTAATCTTCAATCCCCTAGAGGATCAATACGAATACTTCGATGCGAGGCTAGTGGACACTCCTCCGCAAAGACTAAGCAGGTTACTGCTCGTCGATATGTTCCGAAGCGATCTAGCTAACGTAGCGTATAACGCCTTGGCGGTCGCGGTGCTAACCAAGGAGCTTGAGGCAGAGATCGAGCGCAGAGAAAAAAAATAAATTGGGCATTGACTCCCAACTTCACAGTTATTAAAATAACAATTCACCTAAGTATAATAAAAATGAAAACAGAAATAATCAAATGCTCCATATGCGGTGTGAGGATAAACGACCGCGACAGCCACAACGCCATGCCCATCAATGATGGCAGGTGCTGTAAGGCTTGCAATGGCGAGTTCGTAATCCCAGTTCGTATAGCTATGCTAACGAATCCCACACGAGTAATGGAGTTAGGGCTATGAGCAAAGCAAACCAAAACAACGTCATCGCTTTCAGCCGAGGCGAGCTAAATAAAATAATCAGCGATCACATCGGCATGAGGGTAATAGTAAACGACGATCAATGGCAACAGGTCTATGACTCGATACACTCGGACGATGAGGTCTGGGTCACTATCGAACAAGCCGTGGACTACGCTGTTATTAAACTAATCAATCCCATCGTGGATGCACTTAAACAAAAGGAGGAAATAAAATGAAAGCAATACTAATAGATTCAGAAAACTACGAAGTCAAAGACATCGATCTCGAGGAGGACGAGTTTGGCGAGGTAAAGATAGAGGACATATCAAAGCACTTGAAGTGTAACTACTTTGATGTAGCTAGGATAGGCAACGGGGATGCGATCTTCGTGGACGACGAAGGCTTGCTTCGCTCTGGCACACAGCCCGCCTTTGAGCACAAGGGGTATCACTCCCTGCTCGTGGGCAACGGGGTCGTGCTTGGTAGCGGATCAATGGGCGAGAGCAAACCGCCCAAGTCAACCATCGAGGAGATTCGCGATGCTGTCCAATTCGGAGTTGTGGGGATGAAAAGCTAATGGATCATTACATAGAAATCCTAATCATCTCTACCATCATATTGGTTTGTGGCTACAATACTAGCTACGCTCAATCCCAACGGGAGATCGTCACAGCTACTCTTATATTAGAGGCAGGTGGCGAATACTCCTTTGGAGCGATGGAGGCAGTTCACGAAGTAATCGTAAACCGAGCCCGCAACCGCAAGCTAAGCCCCCGCGAAGTTTGCCTCCAGCCCCAGCAATTCTCATGTTGGAACGATGCGGACGTAGCTAGCCAAGTTACCAAAGCCAAGCGTCACCGTAGGTGGCGTGAGGCTTTTGCCATTACTCGCCTTCCGCTAACTAGCTACGCTAGGGGTGCGGATCACTACCATGCCGACTACGTCGATCCCTACTGGAATAAATCCATGACGGTCGTAGCTAGGATAGGCAGACATATATTCTATAAAAAATAATATGAATACAACCAACGACAAATTCATCGTTACTATTACTACTCGCCTTATGGACTTTGAGTATGTAACTCACAGCCTACAGAGGTGTCACACTGAAGCCGAAGCCATAGCTAAGGGCTTCCGAGGTGTCTTCAGATCAGACAGCAAAGACATGGACGTTCACATGGACAGGGGCAACTCCCTAGCCTACGAGGACACCGTGACTGGAGAGTGGCATGAGCTCATCGAGGTAGTTCGACTAAGCAACGAAGAGTATGACACTCTAGCTAAGTTCATCTAGCTAAAACATTTAACCCATAAAAATAGAAAGGAGAAACAATGCCTAAGAAAACATACATATGCCACGCCAAGATCGCAATCCGAGTTGAAGCGGACAACGAGTTTGACGCTAGCTCCAACGCAGGAATGGAGATGGACATCGGAGACATCGACTGGGATGTTGAGGAGCTTACCGACGATCCCCTTGAGTGGAACATCTGCGGTGACTCATTGGTCAACATAACGTAGCTACCAAACAACGACTCGCATTCCGAAAGGGGTGCGGGTTTTTTTGTGCCCATCCCCAAGAAAAAATCTGCGATGCCAATACTATGGACTTAGTCCGATCCTAAATTTTTACAGTTGACAACCTATTACAAATCTGAAACACTAGCCTCCATCGGTATCTCCGACATATAATAATAACTCAAACAAAGGACTAATATGCCAAACTGGTGTTTAAATCAAGTAGTAGTAACAGACCTTGAGGGGTCAAAAAAAACCAAAGAAAAAATTGATGCCGTTATACACGCACTCAACTTGTGCAGTATTAACGATAGTATGGAATTCTTTGACGCAATTATACCAAGACCAAAAGTTCGTGACGACGACTGGTATGAGTGGAACGTAGCCAACTGGGGAACAAAGTGGGGAGCTAAAGAGCTTTACTTTAAAGTGTCCGACGACAGGGATAAGGTTACCATAACCTTTGATACCGCTTGGTCTCCTCCTACTCCAATTCTAGATGCTATCCACGATCTAGGATTAGATGTTCAATCCAAGTTTGAAGAGCACGAAGGTGGATATGTAGGAACCTACTCCAATGGGGTAGTGGATTGCAGGGAGCCCGTCGATAAAGCGCAGTTGCCGACGGCAGAATGGTGTTCCGTAGCTAACGCCAAGGGATACACGGACAAGGAAATCATGGACTTCATGGAGGAAAATAACATAGAGTGGGCAACAAAGGGTTGCATTGGGGGCGATGACGCTCACATCGAGCTATACAACGAAGTGAGTGGTGCGTCTCTCTGCAAGTATCCTTGGGACTCAAGCCAATCCCTTATTGAAGCATTAACCTTCTTGATGGATATGCATAAAAGGAACAAGGATGGTTCTAACGATGTTAATGTTTAATGAAAACCATGCCTCTAAATTTGGACTCAAGGAGGCAATCATACTTCACAAGATTATATTCTATGTTCTCCTCAATAAGAAGGATGGGAGAAATCGTCACAGGGGAAGACACTGGACATTCAACGGTCGCAAGGCTTGGTGTGCGGTGTTTCCCTGTTTTTCCCATATGCAAATCTGGAGATCACTAAAAAGCTTAGAGGAGTCTGGCGCATTGATTAGCGATTCGTTTAATAGAAAAGCCTACGACAAAACTCGTTGGTATAGCTTATCCGATTCAATGATGCACGAAGTATCTAGAAGTAAATATTGGTCAAAAGCCATTTGCAAAACTGAAACCCACCGTAACAAAACTGAAACACCAATACCATTAAATAACATTAAAGAAAATAATAATATATTGGATGAAGTTAAACCCTACTAAAGAAAGAAAATAATATGAGTCACTTCTATAACTGTTCAGATCCAGAGCCCTTCCTAACAACAGCAAAGACACCGCCTCAAGCTAGAAAGATTGGTGCGTTTCCATCCGTGACTACGGTCATGGGAATTATCAAAGACCCTTTCCTTGACGGAATTTGGTCACCAAGCAAGTTTGTTGAGTTAGCTAGGGAGAATCCAGAGTGGGACATGGAGGAAATCCATCGCAGGAAATTTGGTATGCGCCAATCCCCCGAGGATCAAAGCGAGATGACTGCTTCCGAGTTCGGGACAACTGTTCATGCAAGGCTAGAGAAGCACATCGACGATGTTATTCGCGGAATAGAACCCAAGCTAGATAGCGACTGGGATGCTTGGGCAGAACCCTTCTTGCGTCACATTGTGGACAACAGCATCGAGCCCGTCAGCGTAGAGTTTGTAGCTCACGACGATGAGCTAAAGGTAGCGGGAAGCGTGGACTTCATCGGCAGGTTGCCAGACGGCAAGTATTACATGGCGGACTACAAGTGCAGGGACTGCAAGGGCAAGGGCGGAAAATTCTACGAGAAGAAGGATTGCACTCAGCTAGCTATAGAGAGTTGGATGCTAGCTAAGATGTGGGATTTAGAGTATCTCCCGTTTATTACAAGCGTGTGCATTGACATTGGAACCAAGAAGCACTATCACAAGGAGTGGAGTTTCAAGCAAATGCAGAAGGGAATCGAAAGATTCAAACTAATGTCCGAAATATATTGGATGGACTTCATGGGAACCTAGCTAACTGGGGGTGTAAGGCGATCGACTTGGTCTAGAACTAAGGACGGGGGTTCAAATCCTCCCACCTCCACCACTTTATATGAGAGCATTTTTGTTTACATACAAACATTTGGACGAAAAGACAAATACAACCTATTGCTGTTGGAAGATAGCTAAGGATGAAAACACCGCGTTTAAATTTGCTTTCGGTAAGAGTAAGAAAAAAAACCAGAACATCATTACAACTAAGCGCGGAATGAGGATTCACATATTAACCACCGAAGATTATGACGTATCTAAAATATTCCCAGTTAGCCCAATACCGAAATCAGAACCTACCCAAGAAGTGTCCAATCATGGAGACTGGATGCTCTAAGCCCTGCGTAGATCACAATCATAAATCTGGGATGGTTCGCGGTGTTATATCAATGGAAGCCAACACCTTTCTGGGAAGAGTAGAGAATAGCTTTCGTAGATTTGGAACTAGCTCCGAAGTTAGCCTGTCAACCATACTTAGAAACATGGCTGACTATCTAGATAAAGGAGACACGGATGTTATGCATCCAGTTGGCTTAAAACAATTAACTGGACGCTTTAGTCGCTTAACTGTTGGAGATCAAGAGTTTGCGCTACAGAAGTTGGGTGTGAAAAAAAGTGAAATAAAAGCTTGCACTAACTCAAAACAGCGTTCAGTATTGTATCGTAAAATCATTACTAATTATGGAAAATAAAAACATACTATCGGAAATACAAACCGAACTCAAAGCCCCCAAGGGGCAACGCAATAACTTTGGCAACTACAACTATCGTAGTGCTGAAGATATTTTAGAGGCTGTAAAGCCCCTGCTGAAAAAGCACAACTGTGCATTGGTATCCAACGACGAAATGGTAGAACTCTGTGGTAGAGTCTACGTTAAAACAACTGTTATGTTGGCGTTTGAAAACCAACCCTTCGCTAGTGCCTCGGCTTTTGCTCGTGAAGCTCTAGCTAAGAAAGGTATGGACGAAGCTCAAATAACTGGGTCAGCTAGCTCGTATTCAAAAAAATATGCGCTCAACTCTCTCTTAGCTATTGACGATACCAAGGATGCCGACTTCACTAACAAGCACGGCAAAGACTCTCCAGTTGCTCCCACGAAGGGGGTAGCTACAACTAATGATGAACTAATATAGGAGGCTATATAATATGGAAAAATACGATAATACAAATCGCGGTGCAATGTTTAAAAACGACCGCAAGAAAACTGAAACACATCCAGACTTGGGTGGAACTATCGACGTTAATGGGCAGGAATACTACATTAACGCTTGGAAGAAAATGTCCAAGGCAGGACAGCCTTTTTATTCTCTGTCTGTTACCAAGAAGGAAGCCAAGGTTGCTGAAGCAGTAGCCGAAGAAGTGCCCTTCTAACCTGCCTGTTGTTGGCAGGAGTCCTAAGCATGACCAAAAACTGCTTATCCTTTTACAATAATAAAAAAATAATACAATGAAAACAAAAGACCCAATACCACTTCCTTCTAGCGGAGAAGTATCCCATTTTGCAACTGGTGCAGTTAGGGACACCATGCGAGGCAAGGGCTTCCCTTCCTTAATTCCGACTTGTGCGCTAATGTCTATAGCTAAACGCTTTGAGGACGGAGCTAACAAGTATGGCAGAGACAACTGGAAAAAAGGCATCCCCCTTTCTAGATACTGCGATGCAACAAACCGACACCTATGGGCTTTCCGAGATGGAAAGACCGACGAGGATCACGCAGGTGCTGTCCTCTGGAACATAGCCTGTTGGATGCAAACAAAAAAAATGATTGACGACGGAGACCTTCCGCAATCTCTTAATGATCTTTAACTCAACCCAAATAATAAAAATGGATTACATCGACAGATATAAAAAAAATTACAAAAAGGCTTACGAAAGAGAGTTTAGTGACCCCCAAGATAAAAAACTATCAAAGGAATTTATAGCTAAGGCTCGCGAAGACATTCAATGGGGTAAGGACAACGGTCTTATCCAAGAGATGTGCATGGAGGATTACATAAAGACCCAGACTAGGTTCCGAGGAACCGTCACGGATCGCATTCGCAAGGTAGTTATAGAGGCAAGGTTTATGCCCGACCAACTGCTTGCTGACTACTATGGACTTTCCGTGTGCTCTATCTCCAAAATCAAGAAGGCTCACAGAGAGTCTTCAGCATCCTCAAACGCAGATAGCTAATCATGGAAGATGTTCGCTCGACAGAGGCAGAAGCCTCGGTCATAGCTAGCTGTCTCTCCAATGAGGACTCGCTTACCTATGATTCTATAGCCAAGATCATTGATAAAAATGATTTTTACGAATACAAGTATGCCCTGCTATTCCAAGCCATCGGAGAGCTAACAAATACAAGCTCGGAGATCAATGAGATCACCTTAACTGAGAAGCTCAGAAAAGAAAACACATTGGATTCCGTGGGCGGTATGCACGCCATCTTTGCAATTATGGATTCTCCTAGCACGCCATTGGCAGGTGTGGAGTCAGCCAAGATAGTGTTGGAACACAGCAGGACTCGTCAGCTTAACAGAACCTACAGGCTCAAGTTGGAAGAGCTAGCTGAGGGTGGCGATCTAACCGAAATAGCTTCCACTACGGAAACCGCGCTTAGGAATATAATGTCCGACAACAGCGTAGCTAACTCCTTGGAGGATGCGTCTCAGAAATTAAAAGATAGGTTGCATAGCATTATCGACGGAACCTACGAATCCAACAAGATACCCACGGGCATCGATCACTTGGATATGAAGCTCGACGAGGGTGGCATTGGGTTGGGTGAGGTGTTTGTCATAGGAGCACCTACGTCTTGCGGTAAGTCTCAGCTAGCCTTGAACCTAGTCCTAAGATCTTCTATTACGGACGACATCCCTAGCTTGATATTTAGTTTCGAGATGCCCGCCAATCAGCTAACCAAGCGCATGGCTCAAACAACTTCCGCGGTCAGCCTAAAGCGATACACGGATGGTGTAGCTACCAAGGAGGAGATGCAAGCCGTGGACAATGCCATTGATAAGATCGGCAAATCTCCCATCTATACCGAGCACAGCGTGCGTAGTGTAGATGAGCTCAGATCCAAGGCTCGTATAATGAAACGCAAGCACGGCATCAAGCTCATAGTCGTTGATTACCTACAGCTAGTGCCATATGATTCCAAGCTCAGCAAGCACGAAGGTATCTCTAAGGTATCCCACGCTATCAAGCAGATGGCTATGGAGTTGGATGTCGCGGTTATATTGTTAGCTCAGATCAACAGAACTGGAGCCATGAGAGATTCTGGTCTAGTGCTATACGACCTAAAGGATTCTGGAGACATCGAGAATGATGCGGACATTGTCCTACTAATGTATCCCAAGGGTGGGGACATCGACCATTGCAGAAGACATCTGGACAATGGCGTAACCTACCTAGAGATGGAATACAACGTAGCTAAGAACCGAGAGGGTGAACGAGACCTAAAGGGTAAATTTAGATTCCTAAATCATATAGGAAGATTCCAATAACAAACCAATAAACTAATATGTCAAAAAAAGAATCAGCAATGTTATTCAAGCCAGACACCGAACAAGTCCTCGTAAGGGGACTCAACGCAATGACCAAGGCTTGCGATGCATTAACTAAACAAAACGAAACTCTCAATCACGATATTGAGAAGATGAAAAACAAGATAGCTAGGTTGCAGGAAAAGATACTTTGCAACCAAGACACCAAAGAGTAGCTAGCTAACTAGCTTGACAATTCCATAGATTTTAAACAATTTATGTTATAATTTTAACCTATGCCTAGAAACTACAGAAAAGAATACGATAATTATCAAAGCAAGCCCGAACAAAGGAAGCGCAATGATGCACGAAAAAAATCCAGACGCAAGATGGTTAAAGCCGTCGGGAAGTCTAAACTTCGTGGGAAAGACATCGATCACAAAGACCGCAATCCTAAAAACACTTCGCGAGCTAATCTTCGTATTCAAACAAAATCAAAAAATCGTTCTAGGAATAAATGATTTATCGGTAATCCAGTTAAGCAATTACTGGAGGGTGGTTTTCAAGTCGTTGTGCCTCCTTATTGACCCCGATACTATCAAAGTCTCACCTCATTAATCTGGGGTGAGGCTTCTTGGTATGAGAGACTGGACAAAATCTACATCATGGAAGAGAGGGCAGGATACCGAAAACGGTAGGTTTCTCCGCGTGTTTTCATTGATAGATGACAACCCTAGGAAGGCTACTATGGGCGATCAAATGAAGCACATAGACTGGCACACACTCATAGGGACTATTGATGTCAAAGCCATGAAGCGCGTAAACAGGGGCGGGGACTTACAGACGGAGTTCATGTGGATAGAGTTTAGGAACAGGGCGGGAACCAACGGGTGGATATTCGGGAAACAAGATTGGATAGCTTTTGAAATGCTGGACGGATTTATCTTAGCTAGGACTAAAGATCTTCGGGATCTAGCTAACCAGCTATGCAATACCGATGTATTCGTTCAGAGGGCTGGGGATGCCTTGTATAAAGCTTATCAAAGAAAAGGGAATAGCGATGTCATATCTATGATTAGGTTCTCGGACTTGGATCAGATACCGCATATGTATATTAGAGATTCAGATTACGTTGAGGTAGCTAAGCCTAATCCCTTTCTCTAAGTCTAGATAGCTTTTCCTCTACTCCTTTTCCTCTGCCCGCTTGCCAATAGTAAACCTTGCCCACTACTGGGAAATACTTGGAGGATCTCATGTCTTTTATTTTTCGAGCATCCCCGATGTCCTTGGTAATGTCATCTATGATGCCCACCTGCGGTGGAGACATGGTCTTAACGAATGCTGACCCCCAACCTTCCTTGCGAGCTTTGACGGTCGTATACTTGGATATACCGAACATACGAAGAACGTGGTTCCACCAAAAGTCATCGGGCTCGATCTCGCGGTTCATCATTATAGCTTTCATTATGTCAGCACTTCCATTGGTTATGGTTGTGAATACAAGTATCTTCATCATGTCCGTGGAAGCGTCTGCTACCTTTTGAGCGTTACCCGTAGCTAAGCCCTCCATGAGATTAACCCAAGTTCTTTCTCTAATGAAATTAAATTGCTTTATAGTGTAGGATTTCAAGCTATACCCAATTCTTAGGTTTGGGTTTCGTGCGTATTCCAAGGGCATTTCAGTAAGAGAAATTGGCGCAATATCGGCTAGCTCATTATATATCGCTTCTACTACTAGGTCGCTTTTCTCTCCACTCTTTAGGTCGGCTATTGTTTTGTATGCATCGTTACCTTGAATTTTTTTCAACCTAGCTAACGCCTTTTTGTATTTTTTACTATTTGGGTTGGACTTAGCTCCCTTGCGAAGAACATTATATGTAGCATTTATGTTGGCTTCCTTAGCTAGCCTATCCATTCTAGTAAGACCAGTCAAACCAAAGATGAAATCCACGGATCTTGAAAAGGCTCCAGCATCCTTGTGCTCCGCTGAAATACTTTCCTTAGCTAAGCCCAAGTCATCTAGTTTAAATTTCTTATCTCCGAGTGTTGCCTGAACCGTAGGTAGCAATCCGTTTTGAACCATAGAGAAATAAAAGTCACCTAGCTGTGTTAGCGTAGACATCGGACTACCCATTGCGGCAATATATCCCAAGTTCTTAGCTCCCTTGATAAATCCCATCTGACTACCGTGTTGACCAAATCTAGCTTCTACAACTCCAGCCACAACGTCAACTTGATCCTGCCGTAGTTTGCCTTCTTTTACTAGCTTGTCCATTACCTTTCCTAGTCTGCCAGACACGGGATCAACGCCCACCGTCTTGCCAGAGAACCCGTCTCCAATTAATTTCTTAGTCTCAATGGATGTAATACTTTGCTCTATATATCTGTTTAACGCTTCCATTGGGCTAGCGTAATACTGTAGCTGACTATCCTCAATTAATGCAATGCGTCTTTCCTTTGAATTGCTAGGTTCGCCTGCTCCAGACCTGTATAGCCTTGATCTAATTAGTTTTTCTAGCATCATCTGACGCTCGACGGGGTCAAGCTTTCGACCCGTGGCTCTTTCGTATCTAGCTATCTCGCCATCCACGGCATTTACGTCGAAGCCAAGGGATCCTTTTAGACCATCGTAATCATCAACTGATCTAGGAAAATAATTCTGTATAAGGTTGGGATCCAGTCCCAATCCTACAGCCTCTTGACCAATACTACTTAGGAGACCGCGAACCCTAGCGTAGTCATCTACCATTCCGTATCGTTCTAAAATTTCTCTGCCTTCCTTAGCTAAGCCCTGAATTCTTTCATTGTCGCTAGCTATCTGGAGTTCGCTTCTGTTAAACCTGCGACCCTTTCGCTGATTGCTTTTCTTTTGGTAGCGTATGTCTGAGCTATCTGGGTCAAATGCGCCAGAGTTAGCTGTAGCTGATTTGATTCCATTCTTATTCCATACGGCAATTGAATTAAAGCCATATAAAGGGTGGCTAGTCTCTTGGTATTCCGAAAGAACAATGCCATCGTATCCCAATGACTTTAATGAATCCGAAACTATTTTAAATTCGTAGTCAGCAAAAAATCCATCTTTCATCGAACCAAATCGAGAGCTAACTATTTCGTATTGTGGGGACTTACCTCTAAACTTAGCTATAATAGTTCTTTGTAATTCATCTACACTGTCAGCATTTCTAGGATCAAAGATTTCTTTGGCATTGAGAAATGCGGGCATAACACTTATTCCAGCAAAGTCCTCGGGTATTGACTCTTGGTCTAGATCCCTCCCGTCATACCTGTAGGGGTCTAAATTTTCGTTTTCTAACCTTTTTGGGAAAGGTTGATCTATAGCCATTTCAACAGCAAATTCTGGTTGCGGAGTAAAGAAAACCCAATCAAGCTGTTTGCTTCTGCTTTTATTAAACTCAGAAAAATCTTCTTTTGTGCCATGATACAGCACCATTGGGGTTCCGTCTTGATGGACAAACACTCCTTTGCCAAACCATTTTTTAAATGCAGGTGTTCCCTTTACCTTGGGGGTAATTACTGGTCTTTTGTCTAGCCCTATTTGATTTTTCTTACCCCTAGCTATAGCTTCATCAAGTTGCTTTTGAGTAGTTCTTACAAACGCTCTTTCAGCACTAAAATCAAAATCACCTTCTTTGGTGTCAGAAGTGTATGCTCTATATTGAGCGTCGCCACCAGCTAAAACAGAGCTAGCTATCGACTGATCACTACTGTATTTCATTTTAGCACTAGCTTGCTTGTATTCTTCTATAAATTCTGGTCTAACAATGTCCAATAGATTTACTACCCTGTCTGGAATTGCAAAGTCACCGCCTCCTATTCCGATTGAGTAGGTTTCGTGAACGCCAGCATTTTCTTTTGTAATGCCATTGGGTCTGTATACGGCAGTTATATCTCTTATTTTAAATTCGTTGTCTTGCAAATGACCATCGAGCAAGTCTTTATTTTCTGGAACCAATCTTAAAAGCTTTTCCCAGAGTTCTGTTGGCGTTTCTTTTTGCCTTCTAATGTTATTTGTTTTGTCTGTATACAATCTTTCTCTTACGGCTAAGCCAAAAGCTTTCCTTGCGTTTCCTTGGTTTAATAAAGAATCTTTGTTTGGAAATTTTTCGTGTATAGCAGAAATTGCTTTTAATAGTTTTCCGTCAATTGGGTTTACTTTTTTACCAGTTTTAGAAAATACATTGCTATTAGCTACGGACTCTTCTAGCTCATTTATAAAATTTTCTACATTACCAAACTCATGTGTTATGTTATCATAAATAACTGCGGTAGGCATTTTGTTAAAGTAATGTTGAGTAAAAGGATCTCCAGAAACTACAAGAACTAAATCCGCTTGGCTAGCTACCCTTGCCGCGCCCTCGGAACCTGTTGCCCAAACATATTCATCATCAATCAAGCCAAATCCAATACCTCCATCCAAATTGTAAACCTTTCCGCTAGTTGGGCTTTTATATTTACCTACCCCCATTTGGTCGGCTTGCCAAACCACTATGTTTAAATTTTGGTCAATTGCGTCATTAAGCAATTGAATAATATCCACCGTGTTTTTACTTGTTACGTTTGTGTTTTTTGCGGGCTTGTTTCCAATTTTTACCATTGGAGCTTTAGTAAGATCATTAGCAAAGCTAAATTTAGTTGCCCTAAATCCCGCATTCATAGGTCCCTCATCTCCCTTAATAAAAGACTTACTAATCTTAGCACTAAATCCCTCTGGGTCTTTTGCGAACCGAGAAAAAGAATTTAAAAAATCAACAACCTCTACGTCGCTCTCGGCTTCCTTGAATAGCCCCTGCATACCAAAGCGTTGCATTAAGTTGTTTAGCCACATTTTAACTCTGGTCTTAGTATTTAGATCCAGAGTGGTGTATTGTCTAGCTAGCTCCCCGACCGTCTGAGCCAAGAACTCTTCGTTCTGGATATTCTTGTCGTATTGGGATAGGAAGTCCTTTAGCTGATTGTTAATCTCGGATCCTGCTTCCGTGGATCTAATCACGGACTCAAACATATCTTTAGTTATTAGCTGTAGCTCCGTGTCTGTTTTAGCTTTTTTGCCGAGAACGGTGTGCAAGAGTTCGTGGGCTACGGTGGTTGCGTCGGACTCAGTTGCGCTAATACCTATTGTATTAGACATAGGATCGTAAAAAGAATCGCCCTCTTCAATAACCTCAACTTTTACATCTATATTAAGGTTATCCAAAATTTTAACAGCACTCTCAATATGCTGATTAACTATTGGCGCGTTGGGATTAACTTCGTTTAATATAGCTTGACTGTTTGTTAGATCAACTTGCTTTAGGGCTTGAAATCTACGTGAAAGTTTTTCTTGAGTGGATTGCGGTAAATCTACGGCTAGCTCATTTGCGTTCATTAATGCCAATGAAAGTATCCTGTAGTCATCTGGGTTGCTTTTAGACATATCTAAGAGCTTTGCATCAAAGGATTCCGTAAGTTTTTTTGCTTCTGCTATAGCACGCCCAGTTTCAAGTTCGTATCGACGAAATTCTCTGACGAACTGTTTGCCTGCGCGACCCAAACGACGACTCATGGGTGTAGCTATTCTTGAAGCAAAATCAGACAAACCATTTCTTTTTGTAATTTTGTTTTGTTGCCGTGTATCTGGTTCTGGAACAGCATTATTTTCTATAGCTATTCCCGCAAGCTTAGATCCCAATACTGGATCAGCTACATCGTCGGCATTAATGCTTCCATCTATTACTCCCGCAGTCATCCTGTCGGTCTGAGTAACTAAATCTTGAGCTTTGGTTGTAAGGATGTTCATTCCCTTTCCAACTAAAAATCCAATCATTGCGGATTCTACAACCCCTTGAGTAATTGGTCTATCTTCATCATATTTAGATATATCGCTAGCTATGAAATTTATTAGACCAGTTTGAGCACCCTCGGTTACCCCCTCTATAGCTCCCGCAGTAGTATACTGCTTGAGTCTATTTAAAAATGTTCTTTTAGTCATGGCGTTGCCATTCAAAAATGGTTTAAGAATAGCACTTGCCCCCATAGCGTTTAATGCATACATAGGCAAGCCCGCTATCGATCCAACTTTATTGGACTCCTTTATTTGCTCATCGCTTGCGGTTTCTGTAGTAACTCCTTGCGTAGCTAAGTAATCATCTCTGCCTTGTTGCGCTCCCATAGCTAAGCCAAAAGCTCCAATGGTAGCTTTACCTCTTAGTGATCTACCTTTTGTAAGCACACCGAGAGCTATATAAGGAAGAGTGCTTCCTGCACCAGAAAACAAATTGTAAGCAAAACCGTTTCTTTCGCTTTTAGGGACACTGGAAAGTATAGAATCATTTACATCTGTTCTAAATTCAGATACGTCCCTAGCTAAGTCAAAGTTACCAGTAAACTGACCTAGCGCAGATGTTACTGCTTCAGCAGATCCAATAGCTAAGTCAATGCCAGCCGCGGGAACCGCTTTTAAATAATCTCCAAAGGACTTAGTGTCCTGCAAAGAGCTAAGCGTTTTTGATTGTAACTGCTCTAAGGATATTTTTTGAGCGGGTTGCACTGCATCATTAGACCGTGACGCTTCTCCCGAGTCCGCAGTGGCACGAGCTCGCAGTTCATCCAAGGATACCTTTTTCGCGGGTTCAATTGCCATATTATTCTTCTTCGTCTTCGTCGTTAACTAGCGGGTCATTAAATCCACCTAAACTTGTTAGAACAGACCAAGATTCTCCATCAAAAGAAAACACTCTTCCATCCTCTGTATCATACGTTCCTACTTCTGGATCTTCAATTATTGCAATTTCTGGTGGAGGAGTATCTAAAATATATCTACCTGCTGGAGTTTGAGCAAGCTGTTGAAATAATGCAGAAAACATATTAAGAGGTTTTTGGGTTCCGTCAGAGAACGGGTTAAGATTGTCTTCTAGCGTAAACATTCCTCCCGTATTGGGATCTACTTTTACGCCTTGATCTTCCATCATTTTATATAAGCGTTCAACATCTTTCATGTCAACATCCTCGTGCCTTGATCCAACGCCCAACTCTTGTTCAAGCAATTTATTTCCCAAACGTAGTTTTTCAATCTGAAGTTCAGCAAACAAATCTTTTAGACTTTTTTCTTTTTGAGCTTCTTCTCTGCGCTCGACAATGCCCTCCATCATTTTTTCAACATACTCTGGAGACTTGTTGTTGTCACGCGCCCATTTCATAAGACCCTCGTCATCCTCGGCTATTTGTTTTTCGTATTCTAACTGCTCCTGTGTTTTTTCACTATCTGGAGTTCCAGCAGGCGCAGGAAAGTCCTCTGGGGAGCCAGAAGGGGTAGACCCCTCGGGAGCTTCAGTAGGAGCTTCTAGGGGTGTTTTTGTGCCTTGTGGAGCTTGTTCTGCCTTAAACCTTTCTGATAGCTTGTTTTCAATGGCATCCGCGCTATACATTTGCTTGGCGGTTTCGTTTCCGTAAGTTAATTTACCATTATTGTCAATAAATGAAACCATCCCCGCTTCTGGTGTAGCAGAAACCATTGGAGTAGAATCAAACTCTTGGCGCATCAATCCACTAGCGGACTTCTGAGACTCTTGATTTTTTTGAAAAGCCTCTAAAGCTTCTTTATCTATAGGAATTCTATTCCCGCTTGCGGTTATTCCAGAGTAGCTTTCAATTCCATCGGGTCTCATTCCGCCTCCTGCAAATTGTAATGAATTAGGATCCATGCTTGCTTGTTCTAACTCTTGAGGATTAGGAAGTTCGGGTGCGACTTCTGGAGCTCCTACACCACGCTTGGGTATATTTGGCATTATTGAATCCAAAGGAGCTTGAGTAAATTTTTCTTCCATTTCCATTTTTTTCTCAGGGGTAGCTACGGGGCTAGCTACGGGCGGAGTTGGTAGACTAGGAAAAAGACTTGCGGTAGCTACAGGATTAGCTACGGGGTTTTCAGATGCTGGATTATTTCTAGCCATATTAGCTCTATAAGCATCTAGCTCTTCTTGTGTAAACGGCTTTGAGTTTCTTTCATTTTGAGCACCATAAAGTTTATTTCCCACATATCCACCAAGACCATCTCCTATCAGATCAGACAACCCCTTGTTATCCGTGTATCCCATTGCGTTTCTTGCTTCTCTTACCCCATAATCAGCCAATGTATAAGTCAAAACAGGAACATTAAACCTATTAGCCATCATTGCTCCATTAATTAAGTTCTTTCCAGTAAACAGCTTAGAAGCATAATTTGTTGTCCCCACTCCTAGTCTAGCTATATCTCTTGTTCCAACGGCTAGGTTAGCTACATCAGTCGCGGCTTGAGCATTCGTAGCTAAGCCGTCTTGCATTTCTTGCTGGTCAGCTGGTAGGCGGGGCAACGGTCCTCCAGACATAAAATTATTTGCAGTGCTCATCGTATTATTGTATCATACTTTTGTTAAAACTAAACATTTTGTTTAAAGCTTGTCTTCTTTTTTCGCAAGAACTGCAATTTTGTATATCTGTTCCAGCTACGGCATCTATTCCCTTAGCTATGGGTTGTGCAATTTTTTTTACAACATCCCCCAATCCCTTTGTTTCGCCTAATATAGTCTTCTTTTTGGTTTTAAATAACCCCGATTTTAAAGCAGGATAAAGAAAGTTAAATTTATCAAATCTCATGCTGACTATTTCTTTTTTAGGATGATATAAAAAATACCAACCCCCGTTAGCTTCATCTACATAAACTTCCCAACCTTTTCCTATAAATGAAGCGTCCTTGGGAATTCCCATTAAATGATAGTTTTCTGGTTTTAAGTATATTAAATTATCAAAAGCATTATTTACTATAATGCTGTCTAGGATGTCTTCCATCATGCTTTCTTTCATATTATTTATTTTTTGTTGTTAATATTAAACTGGTTCTTCAAGATCCGATGTGTCTTCTGATTCAGAATCTGGGTCAACTTCTTCGGTTACAACTCCCTCTCGCCAACTAGAGCAAACATCATCAGATGCGAGAACGGAAATTATAGCAACATTGGATAATTGATACTCTTTGTTCACCTCGTCTGGTAAAGAAACAGATCCTAAATTTGTGTAATTTGATTTTTTTGCGGCATGTCGCTCGTCAGCAGTTAGTCTATCGCCACTTCCGTCTTCTTTATAGAATTCGGCTTTAGGATTTGCTACAACTTTTCCATAGGATTTAGTATACTCAGTTGCAGTAAATTTTTTTCTTACCGTTTTGCTTTTTTGCCAATCGTCATCTGAATGAACGTCTCTTTCAAATATATCATAACCAAAAATATACTCCATCCCAACACATAGATTGTAAATTTTAAAACCAGCTTTGGGCGCGTCCCCCCATAGACTTCTACCATTTTTAAAACTATTATTATTTTTCCATGCTAAAACAGCGTATTCTAGCATGTTGTATGATGGTTCACTATAAGCATATACCTCATTGTTATAGTAATTTTTATTTTCAACTGATCGTTTTGCTTTTGCATACTGGTCTGCACCACTTTGTATTTGCCAATTACTGTAAACAACTTCAGTTCCTCCACAAGTAGTTGATGTGCTACATTCCCTAATCATTGTGCGATCACTGACGCATCTTAATGCTCCTGTTGCTTCATCCTCCAGATCTTCTTCTTCCTCGTCTTCCTCGTCGTCATCCCCGCCAGCACTTGTATAACCTGCCGTGTATACCATTTCGCTTGTTCTAAATCCAGTAGGTTCATTAGCTACGGGTTCCTCAAATTGTTGGCAGTCTGAACTCACTTCCTCTCCAGCATCTTTGGCTTCTTGACAAGCAACACGTAGTGCCTCAAGTGCCGCGGCTTTTGCGGCTACCGCGTCAGCATACCTTTGCCGAGCCGCTGACCTCTCTGCGTTCAACGCATCCAACTGAGCAGATTGAGACTCGCTTAGGGCATTAAAAGCGTCGCTCCAATCAGCATCGGGATTGTCCATTAGAGCATCGACGTATCGATCACTGAGTTCACCGAAAGCTCGTGCTTGTGATTCGCGTAAAGCTTCCGCTCGCTCGTCTATAGCCGCTAGTTCCCTCTCTAAAGCATCAGAGAGTGAAGTATCCTCGGGCTCTTCATTTGGTTCTAAGGGATCGGGTCTAGCTCCGCAATCAACGCAATCCTCTTGACACTCGCGTTCATCTGCTCCACCGCAAGGATTCCAACAATCAAGGGTATCGCTTACCGCACAAGGAGATGTTTTTGTGTATCCCACCACTCTTTCATCTTTTCCTTGCTCCCTTGATGTAGGCACATATTTAGCGGAGCTTTCATCGTCTTCTCCCTCTGATTCTTCTCCGCCTTCTCCGCCTTCTTCGTCTTCTTCGTCTTCAACTTTTTTTCTTTGCAATCCACAACCGCCACTAGACCAAGATTCTAGACCAGTTTGAACTTGAATATACGGAGAACACGCTGATATTTGCCTATAATTGCTTACATCTTTTACCCTAGTGCTAACAGTTAAGAGAAAATTTTCTTCGGGGTCTAGTTTTTTAAAAGTTTTTCCTCTATCATAAGGGTTACTTGTAGGACATCTATTGCAATAAAGAAATGGACCAGAAACCATTTGTTCATCAGGTAAATCGTTATCTATGTTTAGATACGACATTTTAGGTATTAGCTATAAAGAACTACATTTCCGCACTTTGCAACAAAAACTCCATCACAACCGTTCAACTGTTGAGTGATAAAACCATTTTCACTGCCCACTGATCCTACTTTTAAATAAGTGTCACCAGAACTACTGGAAGAAACAACGGCACTCGTAATAGCTCCACTGTCACTCACACTTATATTTAAATAGATATCATCACCCCAGTTAAACTTTCTTCCGTCTTCTGGATTTTTGTCTGTTCCAGTTGCGTGCTTGCTAGACCCGTCTACCAAGGATATAACTTCACCCGAAGTTACGACTACTTGTTTTTCGTGCTGTGGATTTGGTGACTTTATAATCGAAAAAGCACAAGAAGTAAGATCACAACTGCCGAAGCTGTTTGTTGCGGCAAATGCCATAATTTCAATTTGCTAAGAAGTAGAGTCGTAAAGTATATCTACAATTATCGAGGCTTCTGTTGCGTCAGAATTAGTAAAGTCTATAGACTGAATGTCTCCGTCGTTGTAAAAACTTGATCCCGTTAACTCAGCCCCACTAAAAACTCTAGATACATTAGCTGTCAATGTTTCTGAATTTCCTAGGGTTATGTTGTTTGAATTTTTTAATTCAAATGTTCCTGCTGTGCTTGATTTAACAGCAAGAAACGCAAGTTCCGATGATTGATTGTTTGCAAATATATCTACAGTTGCGTTACCAGAAGCGGGAACAGTTTCGCTAGCCGATGACAAAGCAGAGGCTGTAAATGTTTGTGATAGACTATAATTTCCAGTAGTTCCAGAAAATGTTTTTGTTGATGATATGGTTATTGACATGGTTTGTTTATTTTAACATGGTTATATTAGTTTTTGAGGGAAAAGGGCTTTTATTTTTTTTCCTTGTATCTCTACGCAGAATTCAAACAATTTATACACACCTCCAGTAACTAGCATTTGGAGTTCGCCTTGCCAAGCAAGGGCAAAAGGATAATATAACGCAGTTTGTCTATCGTTTTCAAATACAACTAAATCTGCAATATCAGTTGGAATTGTAGTGTTTCCATCTTTGTCTTTAAAAACAACATCGGGACCGCCTAATTTCCCATCTTTATTTAAACTAAACTTATAACAATAATAATCTTTTTTTGGATTATCTTGTATATCTTGAAATAAATCTAATTTAACTGTTTGAGTGTTATCGTTTAGAAATAAATATGTAGATCCGTCAAAAGCAAAAGGTTTAGCTGAAGAGGTAGCTATATCTTCATCATTAACAACTGTTACAAATGGTTCGGGCTGATGTGAATCTCCCGAGTCCGCAGTTCTTGCGCTAGAAGCTTCATCGTTTTTAGAAGCCTCTTCAGTTTCTTTGCTTGCAATCCAATCATTTGCTTCCCTTGGGGTCATGTCTTCTTGAATTATTTCCCCACCTTGCATCATATCAAAAGTGTTATTCTCAGAGTCGTATTGAAAAGTTATTCCCTCCTCTTTGCCTAAGAAATTGCCAGCCTCAACAAGACCCTTTCCTTCTAGATTTCTTTCACCACCAAGGACTTGATCCACGTATTCTCTAGTTGTTAAACCCGAACCATCTACGGAGGAGTTAGCACTATTTTTAGCTTCTATTTGAGCTAACATATCTATAACCCTTGATTCTAATCCGCTTACTGTAGATAAAGCGTCCTGTATACTAGAACTAGTTACATTTGTTTCTGAAACTTCTGAATTTTGAGGTAAAGAAATAGTAGGTTCATCTATGTTAATAGATTTTGGACTATTTGTTGAAGTAGAATCTTGAATAATGTTTCCTACTAAATCCTCAAACTCACCCATTGTCATAGGAGGAAGGGGCAACATTTGAGAATCAATGCTTATTTTATTTGTATCTGGAATTTGTCCTACTTCAGAAACTTGAACTTCATCCTGTATGGGCTTTACACTCATGGCTAGCTAGGTAATAGGACTTCAACAATTTGTTCAACCCATATATTATATTTCCAATGAGATGAAGATCTTTCAATTTCTATGTAGCTACCCCTAGCTATGTTAGTTGGAGTAGTTGCGGGTATGGTTACAATTGTTGTTCCAAACTGAACAGTTTTTTCTTCCCTCAAAGATGGCTTTACATTTATAGCAATAATAGATTTAGAGGTGCTTCGTGAAGTTGAATTAGAGTTACTGTTATTAGTGGATTGGCTTTGGGAATTAGAACTAGAATCACTAATTGTTTTGCTTATTGTATTGGTTCTGCTAGTTGAAGTTCCTGTAGATGTATTTACTGAACTAGAATTAGTTGTTCCACTACTTGTTGAATTAGAATTGTTTGTTCCGCTTGAATTAGAACTAGAAGCTACAGTAGAATTATTAGTTGAATTAGATGTTGAATTATTATTAGAATTGTTTGTTCCGCTTGAATTAGAGGTTACATTGCTACTGCCACTATTACTGCTGTTACTGTTACTGTTGCTATTAGTGTTGCTGTTTACGTTGCTATTGTTACTACTGTTTACGTTGCTGTTGCTATTGCTATTAGTGTTGCTTTGACTACTGCTATTAGTGTTATTAGAAGTATCAGAACTTCCACTGGTTCGGTTATTTCCTTGGTTTGTTTTTGTAAAGCTAGTAACGCTTGTTATAGCTTCTACGTCAACATTTCTAGCTGGATCGCTTGGGTTGGGAACAGCATCCATTTTGGATCTAGTAGTTCTTGAAGATGTTCCATCATCAACCCTGTCAGTTCCCGACATCGCTATATCTTGAACCATATCTGATGAAATACTTCTGGCGGAACTAGCTTGTCCACTACTTGAAATACTAGAGTTAACGCTACTACTATTGCTACTACTGCCACTACTACTACTACTGGAGTTAACGCTACTATTACTACTACTACCTACACTACTACTGTTACTACTGCTACTACTACTGTTTACACTGGAACTACCGCTTGAACTCCCAGCTGAAGTCGTAGCGTTTGTTCCAGCTGTGGTAGAGTTGGTGCTAGAGTTGGAAGAATTTGTTCCAGACGTATTAGTTGAACTCTGGCTTGTCCCGTCAGTCGTTACAGTTCCGCTGGAGTTAGAATTGCTTGTGGAATTGCCATCTGAATCAGATTGAGTATTATTGTTAGAAATTGAATTAGAAGTAGAACTTCCATTGGAATTGTTAGTAGAGCTAGAACCCGTTACACTTGTTGAATTTCTAGTTACTTCAACCTCAATAGCTTTGCTAAACGGTTGTGGCTGGTAGTTGTTACCAACAACGGTGCTTGCGTTGCTAGGAGCACCCCAACTAAATTTTCTAGTAATTTTTGCTTTTAGTCCAACTTTAGGAGCTTCTTTGTAGTTAGCTACGAAGACGGGGGATTCGGTTCCCACGATTTCTGCACTTATAAGCTCATCGGGAAATATAGATACATTTCTTTTTTCATACCAAACTTGCTCTGGTAAGTTTGTAGAATTAACATCGCTAGCTAGAATCTTGTAGCTAAGAGATCTAAAGGAGTCCACGGGCTCAATCTGTATAGCCTCCGTTGACGATATGGTTCCAGACGCAGTTGCCGATGGAATAATTTGCCTAGCTACGGGAATAGCTATTCCGTATGTTTTATCTATTTCAAATAATGTATTTGCTGGGAATGAATCGCTATCATACAAAGCAAAAATTCTAGTTCTCTTTTTTATTAGTCCAGTATTATTTATTTCTTCTTTTCGGAGAGTATACGTGTCTCCATCAAAAGTTAAGCTAGTGCTGTTTATTACTCCAGATGAAAAATTTCCACCACTAAGATCAATTTTTCTAACAAAACTAAGATCGTCACTAGTAGTTTCAAGAGTAGTTAGCTCATTAATTTTAAAAGTATAAACTTGAACCTCTAAACCCTCTACATTTTTAGTAGATATTGTTGCTGTAGCAAAATCACTTTGGTCTTTGTCTGGGAAAGTTCCTATTAGAGACATGAGTTCCCCCCGAACTTCTATCTCTGAAAGACCTACGCATTCTACGGAAACTGTTTGTTGATTGTCGTCTCTGCCTACGGTAACATTAATAACTCCAGACTGCCTGTATACTTCAGTTAGCTCCGCAAATGCTGTATTGTCTTTTATCGAGGACGTAGCTAAGATCTCTCCGCTAGCTAAGGTAGCTTCTCCAATTACATTAGAGCTAGGTGTGCCAGAAACGGCACGATAAATTTTAGTTATTTCTTTAAGACCGTTTTCCGAAAAAGTTACAGTGGGATCAGTTGTTTCAACAAAGTCATTCGTCAGAGTTTCATAGGTTTTAACAAGGATAGGGTTTTCTGCGTTAGAAAGAGCGTTAAATCGATTATCAACTTCCACTTCTATCAGTCGGCAATCTGTGTATCCTTGATTTAAAATTTGCTCGTCAGTTGTGTCAGTCGCTCCAAAGTCCCCCATTAATGAACCTAGGTTTACATTGTCTACATCTTCCCTAGTAAACTTTTGAAAACGACGAATTACCCTAATACGATTATTAGGCAATTTTACAATTTCTGGGATCTCACCTTTTTGATGTATGTTTTCGTTTCCTAAACTCATTTTTCGGTATTATTTCTTCTTTTTCTTTTTCTTCGGAAAGCCAGCCTTCATATTTTTGTAGGACTTACTTGATATTGTTGACTTCGATTTTGAGCGACTAATCCCAGCTTTTTTGCGCTTGTTTATGTTTTCATATAAACTCATAATTATTTCTTTCTTTTATTGTGAAAATCAAATAATACTTTTACTTTTTCCGATAGGGACTCAAGGTTGTAGTGCATCCTAGCTAGCACGATAATTAGTGTAATAATACCAATTAGGACTGGAGTAATAGAGGATATGATTTGCAGAAATTCATTCATTTAATTTGCGATGAACCAAAGTAAAAACCCACAATGGCTAAGGCGGTTTGCCTAATTTCTGGTAAAATGACGAAGCCCTGCACAGTGTCCCATTTAAGAGTCTTGAATAGCCCTAGAAAGCCGTTTGTCTCTCTACCTATACTTACCCCTACGTCAGTCCATGCAAAGACAAATGGGGCTATTACAATGGCAAAGACAGTGGATACAACAAGGAACCTACGAACCAATACACCGCCATCACGTTTAGAAGCGGCATCTGCCGAAGCATCTGCTGTCTGCTGGGACGTAATCATGCGCTCAAACTGGCGAGCTTGATTGTCCATTTGTGCGCCAATGAGCTTCATTACAAATCCACTTGCGCCTCCTCCGAGCATTGCTAATAGTTCTGGTGTCATGTTATTTATTTTTGAGTTCTTTAATTACTTTAACCGCGGATGCAGTCATATAAGTAAAGGTCGCTAGACCCACTAAAAATCCAAGTAATTCGTTTATAGAAGAAAGTTCAATGGTAGCAATAAAGCCACCTGTTCCAATTGTTGATCTATATATAATATCATTCATTTGAATATGTTTGTTAAGTGCTTACTGGAACCATGAAGAATTTTTGCCAACCTTCTCCTCCTACAAAACCTTGAAACTCATTATGAGTGCTGTTGTAAATAACCATGCCATTTTGGGCGGCTGGAGTTGATGTTTCAGTAGGTCTTTCGGAATCCAGATAATGACCTATTCTTATAGAATCATCGAAAAAAGCTCTACCAACAACTTTTAGGGCTTCATCCCTTACGTTAGTTGAGGCATTTTTACCTGCTACAACGTGCAGGGCAACAGCGTTGTTGGCACTTGGGTCTTTGTTAATTCCTACTCTTCCACCAGTGTATCCATTAATTTTTTCAATTACCATTAAGTCAGATGGACTTGAATCAAAATCTCTAAATCGATGTTCAATTGCATCATAAACTATTGGTAGGGTTGTCGAACCCGTTGATCCAAGTGCTTGTATTTCTTTAACGTGTAATTTGTCATTTGCTGTAATATCCTCAGCTATAACATTACCACCAGTTCCATTGCCAGCAGTGTCACTAACTGTAATATCACCATTGTTTACTACAACATTATCTTTAAGTGTAGTTGTTCCATCTACTGTAAGATCTCCAGTTACATCAGCATCGCCAGAAACAGTTAAATCATTCTCAACTTGAGCGTTTAACATCGTTGCCTTGCCGTCAGTTTCTGAACTTGCATCTACATTAAAAACTATTGTGCTATTCGCATCCACCCTAGTAACTTTTAAGGCATCTGATTTGATAGTTCCCAATATAAGTTGAGCTTGATTACTATCGAAATCAAGACTTCCAGTGTCACCAGAGATTTTTCCGTTCTCTATAAGAACCTCGCCATTTATATCTAGCGCAACACTAGAGGTAGCAGTTTTTCCTATGCCAACACTTCCAGTAAAACTTGGGTCTGCTAGAGGGGCTTTAAGGGCAAGACTCGATGTATTAGAAGTAATTGCATTTGCTTGCGAAGTAGTGATTCCAACTTTTGCTGTATTGGCAGTAATTGCACTTGCTTGGGCAGTAGTAATGCCAACCTTTGCTGTATTAACCGCAATTGCAGTTGCATTAGTTGCAATATCCGAAGCATTAGTTGCGATTGCACTAGAGTTAGTAGCAATGTTAGAAGCATTGGTAGCTACGTTAGCTGTATTAGCTACAATTGAACTAGAGTTCGATGATATGTTAGAAGTGTTAGTAGCTATGTCCGAAGCATTGGTAGCTATGTTACTAGTATTGGTAGCTATGTTAGATGTATTAGTAGAAATGTTACCAGTATTAGTAGCTATGTCCGACGTATTGGTAGCTATGTTAGAAGTATTGGTAGCTATTCCGCTAGTATTAGTAGCAATGTTGCTAGTATTAGTAGCTATGTTAGATGTATTCGTATTAATTGCTGTAGCATTGGTAGCTATATCCGCTGTATTAGTAGCTATGTCCGACGCATTGGTAGAAACACTATTTAAAGTTGTTTGTGTTGACGAATCAAGACCAACTGTAATGCTACCAGATGATGTCACTGGACCACCGCTAGAAGTAATGCCAGTTCCGTCTAATATATTAATTGATGTAACCGTTCCTTGGGAATTTGAATTAGTGTCTACCCAGTCACTTGTTCCCGAGTCCCATACCCAAAAAGTGTCAGTCGCTCCAACAATAGCAAACCATCCGTCTTGACCAGAGGAATACGCTGTAGTTAATGCAGATTCTGTTGCAAAAAATCCTTTATTGTTTGGCGCAGTTACGGCATCAACATAAGCCGTTGTTGCAATTTTTGTAGAATTATCATTTGAACTAGCCGTTGGAGCAGTGGGGGTTCCAGTAAATGATGGAGATGCCAATGGTGCTTTTGTATTTACTTGTGCAACAGTCTGAGATATATCATAGGTATTATCACTTATTGATTGAGCGTTAGTAGCTATGTCTGTTGTGTTTGTAGTAACATAACTTCCTAGACTGTTAAGGTCATTATTTAAAGTAACAATAGAGTTGTAATTGCTAAGTATATCGGTGGTGTGATCGGTCACATCGGATGATAAACTTGTAACTTGGGATTGATTAGCCTTGGTTGCAATAGCGGTAGCGTTAGTTGCAATGCCTGTAGTATTGATAGCTATATCCGCAGTGTTAGTAGCTATATTACTTGAATTGGTTGATACTCCTGTAGCGTTAATAGCTATATCCGCAGTGTTAGTAGCTATATTTGTTTTGTTGGTTTCTACTTGCCCACTATTTTGTAAACCCAAAAATAAAGCCGCCTCTTCCTTGGTGGATTTTTTTAGAAATGTATCAATGTCCGAGGATACTTTAATATTCGACATAGCTAATTATTTACGGAGATGGGGTTACGTTCTGGGATACCACAACAGTAGTATCACCAACGGACATACCTAGTGCTAGAGACATTTGCATGGGACTAAGCGTTGTATGCTTCGACGGATCCAGTATCTACATCTATCGATGTAAAGTTTCCGTAGCTAGTATATCCAGCAGGAATGTTTACGCTTGCTAGCGCACTAGCATTAGCTTTGTTTGCACAGGTAATGGCGGTAAAATTAACTCCTGTTGGACCAGCTACGATAATTGCAAAATTACCAGTAACTGGATCTCCGCCATTGGAAGAAGAGTTAATTACCTGACTGCCACGCTTGCCTAGACTTTGTTCTGTGAATGCGGGTGTTGACATAATTATATGATTAGTTGGTTGTAGTTAGTAAGTATATTTTTTGCAATATACGAGTTAAAAATTCCTTGGTCATCAATCTTAGCTAGCTCATCTTCTAATATAGAGCTAACTAAACTCATTGAAATTGTAAAATTGTTTTCGTCTGAGTTTTGATTAACACTTCTTTGCCAAGTGTAAGCCGTTAGGTGAGCCATGTAAGGCATAAATTCAGCGGGTATTGTTATGTTGCCACCCTGCTGTGGTCCTATGTTTACATCTAAATTCTTTTTGTATACAACAAAAACACTTGCGTCGTCCTCGCTGGAATCTGGTTGAACGTAAAATCCACTGTTATCTGGATCTTCGTATAAATCTGAGCTAGCTCTTCCAGCTAATCCAGTTAACAATGCGCCATTATTTTTTGAAACAAATTTATAATCCACGCCTCTTCTTTCGTGTGGATCATCTTTTAAAATTTTTAAAAAAGTATCAATTGTGTCCAGTCCAGTTTGGGTGCGAGGAACAATGTTTTTATTTGATACAGTTCTTTCTTCGCCAACAACTAAATATCGTTCCCAATAGTTGCTAGCCATGTATGCTTTTTTAGCCGCGTAATTCCAAAGCGAGGTAATTCTTTTATAGCTAGCCGAAGTATTGGTATATTCTCTTCCAATTAAAGCAAAAGTTAAATCCCTTAATTCCTGTAATGTTGAATTTTTTAATGACATTATAGTTTGTTTGCCGCCATTCCGTTGGGGGCTAATACCTTGTTATTTAGATACTTCATAAACTCATCATCATTAGCAAAACCCACTCCGTAGTTCTTAACCATTGAGTAGTATTCATTTAGGGGCACACTGCCAATATGTTTGCCAAGGACAGGATGATCCTTACCTTTGTAAAACTTAGCTGACTTCCTAGCTAAGTTGATTCTTTGTTGCTCGGCTTTTGGGTTGAAGATTGCGTCAGATTTATTTTTTAAAATCTTGAATTGATTCGCAACTACTTCCTCGTCTGAGATAATGTCTGACATAATTTACAATTAAAGGGCGGGGAGATTATACTCCCCAACCCAGAATTGTCAACGATTACGCGTCAGTCCAGTCTGTAATCTTGCCAAGTCCATTAGGACCACGGCAGATTAGAGTGCCCATTGCGTCGATGTAGCCACGAGGACCTCCACCTTGGTCTTCCAACATTGTGGAACCAATTGTCATTCCTTCAGCGTATCCAAGAAGACTTGGGTCAAGAAGGTATGCACGCTTTTGGTTAGGAAGGCACTTAGGATTAGCAGAGATGATCTTAACGATGCCGAAAGGACCTTGGAAGATCTCGACATTGTAGCTTACTTCTGTGCCATCACCTTGATTAAAGGTGGTTGAACTAGGTGTATCCGCACGAACACGAGTGAAACCATCAATGATAGCGTTGCGAACCTTTGTTCCAGCAACAAGAACGTGATCGCTCTGTTCACCAGTTTGTTCAAAGATAGCTGTGAGCATTCCATTGAAACGGCTTTCGGTAAGTTCGTTACCAGCGGCAGTTGCTGAGAGAACAGCACCACTATTTGTTTTGAATGCATCTGGAACCTCTGTAACAGAGTCAGTTTCTTGAACGTGAGTTCCAGTAACACCCGACGCGGATTCCAATGTTTCATCAATCCAAGCACCAAGCGCACGCATTTTTCCAGCGTTAGTGCCATCACCATTAACAGCACCATTGTCCGAACAGATTGTTTTTTCAATGTCGCGGAGGAGCTGAGATGCGGCTTTTTCTTCTGCTTCTTGGATCCGAACAGGAGTTACGGAATCAAAGATTTCTTGCTTTTTGGATACATTGAATGTATCGCGGAAGTGTTGCAGACGATTGTTCAAACGGCTGAGTGAGCCAAATTGAGCCTTGAGACTATCGCCACCAGCTGTGCCAACGTCGATGCCTTCTTTGACAGCGTTATCAGCGTCAGGAGCGCGGAGATTATCAACAGTCCATTCAACAAGATCCGCAGTAGCGGCTTGTTTAGGAAGCATACCGTAAACGGGAGCTTGACGAGGAGCAAGAACAGTAGTTAGATCTAACAACTGCTCACGATTACCAGAGGCGGATCCCGTAGGGGGTCCTGTATATGTATTATCAAATGCCATGATATTAATTTATTTGTGAGTTAATTTGTGTTATCTATTGATAACGAGAGTTAATTTGTTGTTGTCGTAGTTGACGAGCCGCAATAAGATTTCCTTTTTGAGCCGCTTCTTTCAATTTCTTGAACTGATTGGATTCCGTCGTTTGCCGTGAGTTGCTAGCTGAGCTACCACTAACTGCATTTTGAGGAACTTTCTTAGGAATAATAATTTTCTTTTTCCTAGTTGTTTTTGGTTTTACCATATTACTAGCCGCGTGTGCCAGTTGGTATTTTAACCGAGCCATTAATGCTGGAGCTACTTTAGAAACGATAGCTAAGTCCTCGGACTGTATCATTTTTAAATACTCAGCATAGGTTTCCGATGAATCATCATTCAACCAAGAAAATTCTTCCTTGGACTTTGAACTTAATTCATCTGCTTCCTTTTGGGCAACTTCAAGTTTCTTTAAATACTTTCTTTGCTTAGGCAATTCATCGTATCTATCTTGAAGACCCGAAATGTAGTTAACTACGTCACTACGGCTATATTCTTTGCCATTGTGCTCAAAGCTATCTTCATCGGTAGCTAGCCAGTTTTGATAATATCGAATATGATCCTTGGTTTCCTTTTCAATTTCATCTAGCTTGTCATTACTTGTTATTGATGCTAGTTCGTTAGAAGGAGTTATGATATTTTCGATTCCACTATTTAAAGCGGCATCTTTACTTTCTAGTTGTCCCTTTAGCTCTTTGATCTGACTAGTGAGTTCCCCGATCCTTTTGCCACTTCCGCTACCCATTTTCTTAGCTAGCTCGCCCAGTTTTTCTGGGGGCAATATTTCCATTGCTTGTATAGCAATTTCGGATCTAGAGTCATCGTCTAGTTCATCCCAATCAATCTGTGAAAGAACGCCTTCGCTTTCCTTTGCCTCTTCAGCAGTTTCCTCAACTTCAGTTGTTTCGGTTTCTTCCACTTCGGATGCCTCTTCCGTGGGTTTTTCCTCTTCAACTTTTTTTGATTCCTCTACCACTTCTGGTTCGGGAGTTAGCTTTTCCACTCGTGCTTGACGAATTTCTTCTAGCGTTTGTGGTTTGGCTTGTTCGACTTTCGATACGTCTTCTTCTTGGAGGGCTGTATCGTTACCCTCATTTGCGATTTCATCCATAATACTGTTCTGCAATTTTACGCCAAGCAGTAGGGCGAATTAGTATTATAGCACTTGGATATTATATTTTAGAAATTATATCCGTATTTTTTTGCTATTTTTTTCCAACTGTCAGATGGAGTTATATTCCTTCTTTGGTTGGGACTTTCAACTGTTGGTTTTGGTTTTGGTTTTGGTTTTGATGTTGAAACTGGTGTAGGATTTTGATTTGGTTTAGCAGGAGTAACATTGCTATTCATAGAATTAACAGTTTGTCTTAGTTCCTTTAATTCATTACGAACTTTTTCGTTATTCGATTTCATCCCATAATAAACTGCTCCACCAACAACTGCTGGACCAGCTAAGGACTTTGCTCCCTTGCCTACTCCTTTGGCGGAATCCACGGCTACTTGTTTGGCAATTCTTTTTACATTTTTTCCAAAGTTTTCACGGAAGTATGATCTACCTTTTTGAAAGGCTTCATAGGCTTCTTTGCCACCACGAGGACCTTGAACTGGACCCGTTGGCTTACCTCTTGAATTAAGGGCGGCTTGTTCAGCGCGAGTTGGAGGACCTTGCTTTGGGCGTTGACGAACATCAGCATTTTTTGCTTGGTTTCTGTAGAACTCTTGAGCTTTCTTTAGATCACCCTTTTTTCCGCCCATAACAATTATATTGCCCTTAGCATCTTTTCCAAATGCACCACCGCTAACTCCCTCGGGTTTAGTTGGTTTCTTGGTAGGTGTTTTAACTGCCTTCTTGACTGCCTTTTTGACTGGTTTCTTAACTGCCTTTTTGACTGGTTTCTTAACCGCTTTTTTAATTGGCTTCTTAACCGCTTTTTTAACAGGAACCTTCTTGACTGCCTTTTTAACGGGTTTTTTAACCGCTTTCTTTACAGGAGTCTTTACGGGTTTTGTCTTAGGAATTTTAGTAACCTTTACATTGGGAGGTAAAACTCTTGAATTATCAAAGCCCTCCTTGGATGCCTCTTTGCGTGTTTGTTTAACCGTTGATACTTTTTGTAAAGGTGGCTTTTTAGGTGTTGGTGTTTTTGCTATTGGTGGTTTAGGATCCGTTGCACGCTTGGGTGGGGGCGTTGCTTTTTTCTTTTTTAACGCATCTAACTCAGCTTTGTTGTTAGCCTTCCGAATATCATTTTGCTTTTTTGTATTATAAGTTCTTTTGGGCTTAACACTTTTGCTTTGTTTTCCAGCTTTAATGACTCCCTCAAGTATTTCTTTAGTTGCTTTTTTTCTTATACTCATTGGATTATTTCCTGTAGATTGTTTTCATAGTTTCTACCTTGCCCTTAGATGGTTTAATTTTTGGAATTTGACCGAGCGCACTGGGCATGGTTCCCATAGATCCCATTGTTTCCACACCGCCCTTAGAAGTCGAGCCTGCTCCCCGAATCATCCCTTGTGTTGTTTTTTGATTTGCTCCTCCCGTAATAAGGCGGATTCCTTTTTGAAGTATTGATTTTCGCAATGACATTAGTATTTTCCTCGTTTAGATTTTGGTGATGATTTTTTGCTTCCGCCCTTACCAGCCCAGAGCTTAGTGCAAGCTAAATGTTTTGCTGTTCCCCATTTTGCGGAAGAACATTTATGTCTGGCTTTAAAGTTTTTTCGGGCGGCTGATGAGTAGTTATGACCGTATCCTGTTGCTCCAGCGTGAACTAATTTCTTTTTTCCAGCTTTGCAATAAAGCTTCATTATTTTTTTTCCTGCACGAGAACTCTTACGAGTTTCTCCACAACTCATACTGGATTTAGGGCTAGCCATCTTTTGGGGGTGTTAAAATTTTAAGTAAATAATCGTCTTCTATCATACCACCAATTATTTTAGCATCCGCACGTTCTCCAGAGTCCAGCCCTTGCTCTAATGCTTGAAACTTTGTTTCTCGGCAATCCTTTATAAAACTCAGAATAAACCTATATTGTTCATATTTAGATAAGAATTTAACTGCTTCGTTTAGGCTGTCCGTTTGTTTGATTGACATTAGGATTCTTCTATGTTCTGTGTATTAACTGAACCCATTTGTGCGGGCTGTGCGCCAAGTTTTCCAATTTCTGCATTCTGTTCTTGAACAACTTGTTGTTGATATTGAGCCGCATAATTCTGTATGTTAGCGGAAAAGCTAGGATCACTTTGAATTCTTGCCTGTATGTTTTCTTGCGAAGTATATTCTTGTATAACCTGCATAGCTATTTCACCTCCGTTGGGTCGAGCACCTACAGGTATACCTGCAAATATCTTAGTAAGATCGTCGGTAACATTTTTAACCATCTCTTCTTGACCTTGACCTTCGGGTTGAATAATCATGTCTGCGATGCTTGGGTCAATGGCATTAACTGCCAGTTGCTCAGCCGCTTGTAAATTAAATGTATTGCTTGGAGATGTTCTAGCTAATTGTAGAATAGCATCTATTTTCGCTTTCATTACATCTGGGTCTTGATTTTGAACATCAAAAGAAATGCATATATCTATTTCTTCGTCCTCTGGGGATTTGTAAATAACCATCTCATTTGGATATCCAGTAACACGAAAGAATTTTTCATCTGGTCCAAATACCAAAAATGCTTTGTAAGCTTTCTTTAGTATGCTAGAACAATGTGTTAAAAACTTGTCAATAAAAAATTGCTGACGCTGAGAAGACATTTGGTTTGTTTCATTTAATCCAACCAAATCCATAGCCTCCTGTTGAACATACTTTTCTAGTTGGCTAGCTACGCCCGATGTATTGGGCACGTTCATGTATTCAAATTTTTCGTTTGATCTTACTCCAATCCAAGCTCCAGCACCCATTTGTGCAGGCGCACGACCCACGGGGTGAAGAAGCGGGGGTGCAACAGCCAAAGCCATTTGATCGCTCCATCCGTCACGAAGTGTTTTCATTGTTTTTTGCGGACCCCGCAATAAATCGCCAAATGTATTTACGTCGTATAATCTTTTGCCTGCGTTGCTAAGCCTACTAAAAACAAATGGATATTCATCATAACCAGACATTAGTTCGTTACTTAAATATCCAGTAGTTAGTCGAGGGTTCCATACTGTTAGGTAAATTCCCTCGGAGTTGCTTTTGGGATCAATCAATCTTCGATATGTGTATACAACCTCAATTAAATCCTTGGAGTCTACCATTCCGTTCATTCCATATGTAGAACCCCCTCTTGCCTGTGAAGACCTAAGTGTTGAATAGCTAGTTTGATTCATTCCAGAGTAGTCGAATCCTCTGTAGTGGTCAATTAATTCTTCTGCTACGCCTGCATCCCATCCTTTTGTTTCTACACAATTTTCAATCTCTTGGGGAGTAAGGAACGCCCGCATATGAACTCTGGGAGATCGTTGAATGTCCGTAACATAACTGGGAACAATAACATCGATGTCAGAAAACTTTGTTTCCACGAAGGGTCTTGAGACATCTTTCTTAGCTACAGGTATCTTAGCTACGCCAAAATCCCTTAGTTCTTTGAGTGCGGATTTTGCTTTTGGAACATCTACGTAATCAAACATATCTGTCATCATAGTTATAGTTTCTTCGTCTCGGTTTTCGTCCGCAAGAAGATCGTATAGCTCTGGAGCAACTTGTTCAATTAATTCTAAATTAAACTCTTCGTCGTGTGTTCTGGACTTCATTTCCCAGTCCACGTAAGTAATAGCTATTCCCTTTTCTAAAATATTGTTTGCGGCTATTTCGCATTCGCGTTTAAAATCACGAATATAAGTTTTTTGCATATACTTTAAAAAAGAAGATACAATACCAGCTTGTTTAACATCCGAGGACTCAATTGGATACGCTCGTATGTTACTACGATTTAAAGCGTTCATCATCATACCAACATAGGTTGATATGCATTGTTCAATTAACCGAACCTCGGTATCGGAAGCTCCCGTCCAAGGAAAAGCCTCGTCTCCGCTTTTGGTTAGTTGTGAGTTTTTGCCTAGCCACTCCGCGTTACGGTTATTGTAGCTATCCTGACATTGAGAAACATAAGCACTTAGATCTGTTACATCAGCATCGTAGTCGCGTTTTATTTCATTTATATCTGGTTCGGATGTAACGTAGTATGCTTCTAGTTCTTTGTCGTCCATAAATCGTTAAATTATAACACAAGTTTATTTATTTAGTTAATCTTATTTTGATATTATTCAAAAAAGTAGTATACCATTGATAATCTCTAGCAATTAAGTCCAAAAAATTATCCAAAGGTATTTCATCGTAAATTTCATTATTTGCCCTGTGCAAGATTTCCCAATCCGTAAATGCACTGGAATGCCTACTCGCAAATCTTTTAAAATCGTTTTTGTCTGTTAATTTCTCTTTGTAAGATGATTTCATGCCGATAAAACTTCTCTTTGCCTTTTTGGATTTCCTGTGCATTAAACAACATTTGGGGTCTCATTGCGGAAATGTGTGTTGATGGTATAGCTACAATTACTTTTTTAGGAGATTTATCAAATAGTTTACACTCCCAAAACATTTCGTTTAAACAGGGTCTAAGGCACTGAACTTTTACAAGCTTGGGCTCTAATATACTATCATCCTGCTTTTTAAGGTAATCTTCAATTTTTGCGACACCAAAGTTTGTTAGCTCTTTGGTTTCCGTGCAATAATCTTCATCACTGCAAGTCTTTTTGCGTATTTGACCAATCCTTTGTGGAGTAAGTCCATGTTTTTCTGCTAGTTCTTTTTGCTTCATTAGTATCCTCCTGTTAATCTTTGTTGTTGAAAATCTAAATCCGTGTAGTGAATGGGACCATCCCCTGCATTTGACATACGCAGGTATCTAATTAAATCAAAGAAATCTTTTAGGGCTTCGTCTGATTTTCCCTGTGCATTATAGTTAATAAGGCTGTCTATTAAATTACCGCAGGACTCGTGTATAAAACACTTGGGTCGATTGAATTGATCTAGTTGATAGTTTGGATTGTAGCTAAACCACTCGTCCAGTGCTTGTATTCCTATCTGTTCCTGTCTTCCATCCGAGGGAACAAATTCAAATTCGTATTCGGAGAAAGAAGCAAAGAGATCTAAGTTGTTTTCGTTTTCTCTGGCAAAATATCTAGAATCCCCAATGCGTTCAAACACTTCTATCCCCAAATCTTCCTCGATTTCTGCAAATAAAGAGCAATAACCTTGTATATCAAACCCTATTTTCTTAGAAGCAGGACCATATTTCCATTTTTCCCCAAACAACGCCCATTCTCCGTAAGTTTCCCTGTCTGGGAACTCTCTGCTAATGTATATTTCTCCATATTCATTAACAGAAGCCCATATCGCGCAAAAGTTTCTGTTGCCAGCGGGATCCACGACTTGATAATGCGTAAACCCCTCTGTGGTTATGTCTGGAAAAGTCCATCCTTCTGAATTTTCTTCTTCCCCTAGGACTTGGACTTCCGTGGAAAACAAAGGAAGCAGTGACGTAATGCTCTTAACGGGGATTCCGTAGGCACGAACCATTATTTCCTCATCTGGGCGACCAATTAAGTCCTTCTTAATACGTTCATATCCCCCAAAGGGGTTTTCGTCGGAGTGCAGGTAAACCACGGAGGCATCTCTAGATGGAGCATACTGAACTACGGGAACCTCTAATCCGTCTAGGAGTTCTGCGGGCTTAGTAGCTAGTGTTCGGGCATTCTTTTGGTATTCAGCCACGAAGGGGGTAAATCCGTCAATGGTAGTGAATCACAATAGCATCTTTGAGTTCCGTGTAGCTAAACGAAAGCGAATGGTATTAACCAAGGAAGCGTCACCCAAGTATTCATCTAGCCATGCCCCTATGTTTAAATTAACATTGTTTTTAAAGCCAAACTCAAATCCCTCTAGAATTGTCTGATTGTTAGAGAACTGAGTATAGGTCTTAAAGTCCACTCGGGTTCTAGTGTCTGGAAAAATAAAGCTACTTCCAGTAAAGCCATTCTGCATACTAAAGTTTATATAGCCCTCGATGCTCTTTGTTTTCTTTTTGAACTCCTTGGGCATCATCTCCCAGATCGCGGCTTGCTGAACTTTGACAGAGGTGTCCGCATTTTGGCTAAAGCAAACTATGTGACCATCTTGGTTTTTCGTAACGGCTTCCATTACTAATTTAGCGCAACCCGTAGTTTTTCCAGATCTATTTCCCCCTAGGGCTAGGACTTCATTGTATTCCATTAACCCCTGCCGAATTCTACCCCAGCCCTCTAAGTCAAACCCATGTCTTAGGGGATCCTCCTGAGATGCCCGTATAAGCCCCTCACGTGCCCTGTAAAGCTCTTCAAGAGCCTTGGGGTCACTCTCCCCTAGGATTAAGATTTCTTCGTCTGTGGGGGCTTCTATAAGGGGATGCGGTGTAAAGATTAATTCCATTATTCTTCTCCTTCGTCCCAGATTACTTCTACGTCATCATCCTTAAAATCCAAGGAGGCTTCTCTTAATAGCATCCTTCCCACACTTACCGAAGTGTAATCCGATTGAACCTCTCCTTCTTCGTCGAGAACTACTATTAAGTAGTTAGGGTAGTATTCCCCTAGGATCTCTTTTAGCTTAGCTAGGATCTCCTCCTCCATTGGAATCCTCCTCTTCTACTACTTGGGCTTCTATGGATTCCTCTTTTACTTTCTTGATTCGCCTCCGTGCGGCAATGAGGGTTTCTTGAAAGTCTTCCATTGTGTAGGTGTTGTTTACATCTACAACCTGCGAAGCTTCTCCGCGGGCTGTCATTGCCTGTCTTTGGGAGTTTGCTTTAGCTATAGAGATCTCTTTTAGATCTCTGAACTCTGGCTCGTAACCACCTTCTAGTTTTAACCGAAGGGCATCTATCATGTCTTCTTCTAGGGACTCTAGGTTAATGTAGCTCCTAGCCGCTAACTGACCGCCTAGCTCCCTAAAGGAGTTTGTGTGATCTGAGTAATCCGCAAGAACAGCCACGACTGTAGTTCTAGATATATTATGCCTGCGGATCATGTTAGTCTGCGAACAACCCAAGGCGTGCAAGTAAAGTATCTTAGCTACCTTTTCTGGATTGTGCCTAGATAGACTTTTAAGCTTGGATGCTTCCTTCTCTCGCTGAATGGTAACAATAGCATTAGAGATGCTTTGCATCAGTTCATCTTTTTCTTCTTCGCCTGAGTCCTGTTTCATTTTTGCAATAGGGTATTAGCAAAACCTGTTTCAATTTTGCAATGAGTTGTTTCAATATTGTAACACCAATACCATTATAGACTAATTATATAATAGAATACTAGCCATATGGTTAATACCATTGCTATTAATTGTAGATCCAACTTGGTCATGTTGCCCTTATGGATGGTTTTGGGGCAGAAGTCAAGCTCTAGAGCAATCGGGATTTGGATTTTTTTAAAGGGTGTCTTATATATATAAGAAAAATAAATGCGACGCAAAAGTTGACCCCCTCCCCCCGTAAACATAGCTACAACCTGCCACGATCCCGTAAGTCGTTGACTATGAGGACTATGGACATCCTAGGGGGTGGTGGCTTAGCTACGCCTAGCTACGTGAGATGCCCTAGCTAGCTACGTGCATGAGTATATATTACTTACAGCTAGTGGAAATGTATTTGGGGAGTGGTTTTAGTGTGCATATCCCCTTTGAATGCATATATCCCCATTTTAGCTGATTCATAACTCATTGATAGCCAAGCAGTAAAAATTTAGTCTTGCAGGGTAGCTAAGAATATGCATGATTATGACCATCAAATTTTGAATCGTTCTTTACCAGTCAGCTTTACAGCCAAGCCCATTGCAGGCTTACATACAACTGCAAGCGAGTAGCACTCTGATGGCATTACCACTACTGCCTACGTCCGAGCTCGTGTAACTGAAGTAATATCCACAGGGGAGTAGCGTCCCCAACAGGGAAGCATTAAAAGTGGCTCAATCCCTTTATCGTCCGAGACCGAAACACACAGGTGTCTAGTGCTAGGTAATGCACTACTGAAGAGGTCATCTCTGAAGAATTTATAAGTAACTAATAACCAACCAATAACAAAGGAAATACAATGAAAAATAGAAAACCAAACAACGACATACTCAAGGATTTCATCAAGTCACACGATGGCTACATGGGTATCTTGGGTATCACAGGATTACAGCTAGCTAGCGCAGGTAGACCGAAGCTAGACAAGTGGGTAGCTGACTTCGGTGGTCAGTCTGAGCACCTAATCAGCGATTTCCGAGCCAAAGAAAAGACAGGGATTACTACCGTGGTAGCTGAGCCCGTCGAGCCCGTCGAGCCCGTTCAACCAATCGAGCCCGCCAAGATCGAGGATCACATCGAGAAA
>Ga0181418_1000031_pt1 | contig 37425 bp, 52 predicted proteins | sample 41SPOviralmetaG_FD_130143 | JGI IMG/M metagenome (GOLD analysis project Ga0181418, IMG submission 130143) | Marine viral communities from the oligotrophic San Pedro Time Series (SPOT) site, San Pedro Channel, CA, USA - 41 SPOT_SRF_2013-03-13 | ecosystem: Environmental > Aquatic > Marine > Strait...
AAAAGGAGAGGGGAGAATGGACCCACGACTCTCGCTCACGCTCGGTGGGGGAAGGTGTCGGGCGTTTCAAGAAATGATAGCAATTACCTTCCCCTATGAGAGCGTGAGAGTAGGAGAGTCCTCCTTGAACCAAATACCTTCCCCTAATTTTATCCTAATCCATAAATAATAACAGAAGCATTTATAACCACTAAACATTACTCTATATTGGAGGCGAACCGCCTATGTTTGATAATGAGAAAAAAAGAGGATGCAAATACTGTTGGCAAGAATTGGCTTTGGCTATTGGAATCGGAAACACCCGATGCGGCCATTGTGGAAAAACCCCTGCTGAAAGTAGGGTGGAGAAGAAAAGAAACAAAAGACCTCTCAAGAAGTGTGAAAGTGAAAGGCATATTGACATTAACCTCCGAGATGAAAAGGATGGCGTGATTATTGGTTTGCGACCTTTGGTTGGGGATTATTGGGGCGAACCTGTTAAGACTCGCCAAAACCCTCATGCTTTGGGTTTCGGGGATAGGTATTGCGGGATTCATGAGAAGCCTATGACCGAAGGGTTTAGGAAGGGTATTGACAACGGCAGACATATTTTCAAGTGCGAGGATTGCGATTTTCATAACCTACTCCCTCCAAAGACAAAAATGGATTGGAAACAGGTTAAAGAAGTGTTGAAACCATATCATCATCGTCAATAATCCGGGAATCCGGGTATATATGTATTTTAGAACTGCCGTTTTTGACCCCATGTGCCGTTTTGTCCCCATTCCGGGGTGATAAAAGGCTTGACTGAAAACAATTAGACCCTACATATTAAATAGTATGAAATGTGGGGAAAAGGCGGCAGTTAGTGGGGAAAAAGCGGCAGTCGGATTTAGATAACTAAAAGGATAATGATTTACTATGTTGTTTGCTGAAGACCCCTACACTAAACAATTGATGTTTAGAATGGTTATTGATAATAAGGGTAAAGATTGGAGAGTCATGACTGCGCCTAAAAATCCTACAAACACTAATTTTCTTGACATTATTACTGCTGATGTGGTTATGATTAATTGGCCTAAGCCTAAAGGATTCATAGGATATTACACTATTGACCATGAAAAAAGATTGCATGATAGAAAGAAATGCAATTGCGAGTTCAATTCCGAGTATGATAGAGTTACTGTCAATTTTATGGATGGGATGGGATTAGCAGTTCAAAACATTAAATTTCTTGGCGAAAATGATATGGATTTGACCTTAGCCCCTTGCATGATTGATGATGAAGTATAAATAAGGCTTCAATCAAGTATTACTTATGACTTGGATGGATAACCTCGCAGTCCAAAACGAAATCGTTAAGGTGATGAGGAATAGAGAAGTCATGATTCATAAGGTCTATGGAGATAAAAGGATTGTAGCGAGAAGGCTCTATGCAAGTGGGACAGACCAATTGAAAACGATTTTAAGAATGTATAAATATAATACAGAAGGACTTTCCTTTCATTTTTATATTGGCTCTAATGTCATTGATTTGAAGTCTTTGGGTATGCCTAAATTGTTCAAATTATTTTCACCCGAATATCGTTCATTTAAGACAAAATGGAATGAAGTCTTAGGAAATCCTCTTTATTATTTAGAAAAGAATATGATTTGGGATTTTGACGATGAGAAGCAACCGATTCTCGCATTCAAAGAAGCCGATAAGTTATGCTTATGGCTCACTAATGAAGGTTATAGTCCTATGATGGTATTTAGCGGCGGAAAGGGCTTTCATGTATGGTTAAACGAAGAGGAATCATATTCATTAGTAGGTGAAACATGGAAAGATGTTCAAGACTACAAAGAACCTCATAAGTCATTAGGACATAAGTATAGAGATTCATTACAGGATTCAATGATGAAAGCGACAGGACATGAGTTAAGACAAGATGATAATTCACCTATTTTAGCACAGGGAATGATTCGTTGCCCTTATTCTATTCACCCAAAGACAGGGCAGGTTGTCTATCCACTTGATAAAGAAAATTTGGATAAAATTAGACAATTAGACGATAATGCTTCAGTTATTGATATTGCGAAGTCAATTCATGAATGGGAATCCGATGCCGAAAATTACTTAGGCGAAGAAAAAATAAAAATGTATCATCCTCCAATGAGTAAAGTATTTAACAGGGGAATGCCTGTTTGGAATGAATAGGTTTAGATGGTTAAAGCACTTATCAATTATTATGGGATTATATCAAGACCGAATTAGTGAATGTTATAGGTGTCCCGAAATTGACACTAAATTGTTTGGCGCATTCTGTAAGGTATGCGGTTGTAATATGAAGGTTAAAGCAAGAGTCAATGGTGCTTCTTGTCCTTTGGGTAAGTGGAAAGAATGAAAGAGTCCCGTTTTTCTTATGAAAATGTTGAATTTATTTTTCAGCACCTTGAAAACGACCACATAGCGAAGAATTGGGAAAAAGGACACTTTTATGAATTAGAATTACTTGAATTGATAAGAGAAAAACAATTCAAAGGAACTTATGTTGATGTAGGTTCACATCACGGAAACCATGCTATTTATTTTTCAAAGGTTTGCCCTGCTGAAAAAGTGGTTGCGGTTGAAGGCAGTCCTTATAACTTTTCTTTTCTTGAGGCAAATTTAATTTTGAATGGGTGCAGTAATGTAGTTAATCATAATTTGATTGCATCAAACGAAAATGATGTGGATATGGAGTTATTTTTTAATCCTGTTAATACAGGAAATACAAGTGCCTATGATTTTAGAAATTCAAATGAAAAAACGATTAATAAAAGTATCAAATTAGATGATTTATTAGTCGGAGAAAAAGTATCTCTTATTAAATTAGACATTCAAGACATGGAATGGTTTGCTTTGGATGGTTGCCGAAAGACAATTGAGAAAAATAAACCAATGTTAATTGTTGAATGGAATAAAAGCAACAAACACCTTTCGCAAATCAATGAATTACTTAAAAAATATGGGTATAAATTAAGTCAAACACTTTATGTTCCGTCTTTGGTTCATGTTTATGAAGCGTAATGATTAAATATGGCCGACACTTAATTGTTATTTGGGCGTGTGGTGTAATGGATAGCATATTGGCCTTCTAAGCCGATGATACGGGTTCAATTCCTGTCACGCCCGCCAAAAACCTTTAATACCGAAAGCCTCTCATTATTAATTATGAACGAGAGTCCAAACGAGAAGGAGAGAATGATTTTAGAATACGGTGAAAGCAAAGCCATGATTGAAAGATTGCGCTTAGAAAAATTGTATATTGCTGAATCCCTTGAGGATTTGAAGGAAGCCTATGTTCTTTTAGAAGACGAACCTACGCAGGGCGATTTTGACCGCATCATTCCGAAAATTGAAAAGACTCTTGACGCATTCAATTGCTATGAGATTCACAGTATGCTTCCTATTAATCACCGACTTTAAGAAGGATTAAATAGGGTTTGAAACAACAATTAGTTATGGTTGATGAAATCGGTTTTGGCGAAGCCATTTCGGGTTTTGAAAAATATGAACCTAAAGAGATTGAATTACTCCGTGAATTGACATACCGTAATGGGAATACTACATGGAAACCAAATGCTTTATTTTGTCCTGTTTGCACTAAAATTAGAGAAAAAGACACCATGACAGGTGGCTACAAGGATAAATGGGTTGTTTCAAAAGAGGATTATTTCTTTACTTTAGAATATAAAGAAGATGAAGAAGGTAATTTATATGCGGGTTGCTCTAAATGTAATTTTGATGCTCGCTCTCATGTTCCCGAATATGATACTTATGTTTCTATTATTTTAACAGACGATAATGACGACGGCCCTCCTTTACCTCTTGAACTATTTCATGACACGGTTTATCAACAAGGTTTCTTTATCATGCCTTCGGCTGAACATGAACGGATGAGAGAAGTCGGGACTAATGAATACGGAAGGATTTTACCTGCTACGGATATTGAAGGAACGAGATATGTAATTACTTGGGCGGATTTTATTTCAAAAATGAGGTCTTTTCCTTCGTTGTCTGTTGTCGGCATACCTAAGACATATTTTAAGAGTCTTTAGATAACGAGCCGACCAAATAAAATATATGGCAAATCCCCGAACAGGAATGTATGACCCCTTGAATCCACTTGGACTTCATTCGGAAAATCGTTATAGAAGTCCTGTTTATTCTATGGGTGCTGAAACCGAAATCTATGAAGCAGGTCTTGGGGCTTTAGCAAGATTAGGTGGAAGGGGTGCAGTTAAGGGAACTAAGGCTGTTGGAAAGTATTCTTGGAAAGGACTGAAATTGGGAGGGAGAGGGGTTAAAGGTGCATATAAGGGAATAAAGAATATGAGAGCGAAAAAATTAGCCGATGATGCGGCTAAAGGTGGTGCTAAAGGTGCATCCGAAGGTATTCAAAAGTCTTTCACTAAAATTGGTGTGGGAACAGGGGCGGCAATTGGAATCGCAGTAGGTGGAGTAGTGTTTGCGACCCTTGTAGGATTAGGTGCTTCCGATGCAATAGAAGCATTTACAGATAATTATACAGGTGCTAATTGCGCTGATAAAGCGGCGGATAGAGGATTGACTGAAGGTTCGGAGGAATATGAAGCGGCAGTCAAAGACTGTCAGCAAACCGCCATGAATAAATTACAATTCCTTTCTTTCGGGCTTATCGGTGGTGTAGGATTAGTAGGTTTCCTCATTGTTAAAAAGTTCTTACCAAAGAGCAGTAAGGATGAACCTAAAGAAGAATCAAGCGAAGAATGAGGTGTCTAAATGGCGGTCATAAGAGGAATACAAGCCGACGATGGGGGTTGGTCGGATGGCTACAAAGACTATGACAAAGCCAAATTTAAGTCCACCGTTTTTGTTTATGATGAAAATAACGAACAGATTTTTTACAAAGGCTATGAGGAAGGGGCGGCCACATGGGACTATGTTCCTCAAGGGTCAAGAATTAGTTATAAGGTTGATACAGGAGAAAGCGATAGGGTTCAATTACAATTAATAATGTTTGATATGCAAGCATTAATGCGGGCTATGGATGAAGAAATGAATGGCTTATCAAATAATCAAATAGCATTATTAGAAAGTGGTGATGAAGCATTTGCCGAACAATTATTTACAATGGCCGTTGAAAGAAAGGGTGGAATGCAAAATTTCTTCGTTCAAGTGTGGTCTAATGTGTTTGAAACAAGTAGTGAAGGGATTGGAACAGGTGTTGTAACTTTAGATAAGAATTGGCAAGAGAGTTCTTATATGTTCATAGCACATTATGGTTATGATGCCGATGCCGAATCCAACCCTACAAATGAAGTTCTTTTTGATTGGGCTACTATTATTGTTTCAGTAGGTTTGATGGTGGTTGGTGCATTATTGTCAATTCCCACAGGCGGTGCTTCACTTGCGATTTCAGCAGTAGGATATGGAATCTTGGCTTATGATGTTATGTTGCTTGCTAAGGCGGGATTGGCTTGGAAATTCGGACAGGCTACAATAAATAAACATGATGAGCGATTTCCTCAATTTGGATTTAATCATACTTACATTATCAATACAATGGGTGAAGCGGGGGCTGAAGAATTAAATAACGAGATTTCGGATGAAAACCATGAAATTATCAAAGATTTAAGCATTATGCACGATGTTAAAGGTATTGCGACCATCGGCAGTATAGCATTAGTGATATTAGCACTAATTAAAATAAGGAAGGGTAAATCATGACGATATATGACAAAATTACTTCTTTCGGTGCAAAGAAATTAAATAAGGATACTGCGGCGTTATGTGAAACCGACCATGATATTAAAGCATATTATACTGATGAGGGACAAGCATTAAAAGATTACATCGTCGTTAAGTTCAAAGCATCGGACTCATCGGGGGCGGGAACAAGCCAACATCAAGACACGGCATATTTACATAAAATTAGAGTTAAGGTGTATAAAGATGGAAAAAAGGTTTATGAAGACGACATTACGGGCGGTGAGGGATGGGTTGATTCGCCTACTTATTGGCTCAATGGTGAAGGTTCATGGTCTGTAAGAGTAAAAAGTGTTTCGTCGGGTTCATGTGCTAAACCTACGGGAACACATTTTTTGGGTTCATTCTTAGCGAAACCCAAAGAAGTTAATGAAGAAGAGGGCGATACAGGTTTTGATGATTCATCAAGTGGCGGAGATAGTGTATTTGACAATACATTATTGATTGGTGGAGTCGCAGTATTTTTGTTTTTAGCAGGTATAAAAAAGGTAAAGAAAGGTTGATATTATGTTGTTGTTTGATGATAAATTCCCTATGAAAAAGTTCATAGTTAAGACATTAGGACTAAGCGAAAGCGATTGGGTTTTGGCTCAACCGAAAAAGAATCTTTCCGACATTAAGAAGGATAATACATTTGTTATGTTGCCGAGTAATAAAGAAATTGATGTCACTACTATTCCTATTGAAGTAATAAGACTTTTCAAAATTTGGAAAATGAATGATTTGGATATACGAACAATTGCGGAGAACGACACAGGAAATCAAGTAGCAAAGCAACCTATTTTAAGAGAAAAATTTGCTGAAGTATTTGGTGATAATGTAAATTGGGAAAAACCCAAAATGAGAGGACTTGCGAGATTGGCTTTTGCATATCATTTCCCAAAAAAGAAAGAAGAAATGACTGAATTAATCAAAAAAGAAAATAGTGAAATTCCTATGTGGGCGATTGAGAAATGACGGCCTACAACATTGTTTTAGATTTTGAATACAGTCAAGGTATCACATGGCGTGAATATATCGTCAATGTTATGAAAATTAAAGGAATTAAAGGCACTATTTATCCAATATATGCTTACAAGCAAGAAATGGATGTGCCTATTCTCATTGGTTTTTGCGGTAAGGGTGAAACAAAATCATGGTTTTTTGACTATCAATTAAATGAAGTATTGAAGTCTTATGTTTTAACGATTGGAGAGTTCATTGATATTTCCTTATGGAATACAATATCGGAATGTTTGCTCTATCATGGAATGGCGATAATTGCTGATGAGAAGGTTCAAGTATGCGCTGAAGAGTTCGGATGGTTAGAGGCTTATTTGGCTTCACATCGGGGCAATTATGAAAATTACCAAGAATTAGCCTCCGACCCGAACCTATAAATACCTGTTCAAACAAAGGGTATATTGGGGTTTCACATGGTTGAAATTAGTAAAGAGTCGCTCAAAGCAAGAAAGAATAAAGGATTGAATATCGTCGCTCAAGAATTGGTTGAGCAGTTATCGGATTCGGTCTTTGTTGTAAAAGGTTCGGGTAAAAATGTTTATCGGACAATTTATCATAGAGCATTCAAGTTAGGCAACGGAAAGATGTCGGATGAGAAATGGTCTTGCGATTGTTGGGATTTCAAAGCAAGAGGTCGGAAATCGGGTATGGATTGTAAGCATATCACCGCCTCTAAAGTGTTTGTAGCCCTCAATGGTAAGTGATTATATGTCAAGAAAAAATGTATGGAAAGAAACAATTTATGAAGCGTTAAAGGATAGTGCGCTTTTAACAAGTGAAATGCCCGATTTGCTTATGCACTATCGGAATACTCCTTCGGTTGTTCAAATCGCATCGGTTCTTTGTAGGGATGAGCGATTTCAACGATTGGATAAGCCTTATTGCTTCGGTCTTAGTGGCCGTAAAAGTCATAAAGTGATTTTGTTTGGTCGGGCTGATACTAATTATGAGGATGAATACCCTTACAGGTCAAAGTGAAGGTATTTATACTTCTTATGACAATAACTAATTATGCGAGCATTACTCCGTAAAAAGTTATCCGAGTTAAGAGGATATAATAAAGCAACACTATTACAACATTGTGAGTCAAGATTGGCTACACTTTCTAAGAGAAGTGTAAAAGAACATAACATTCGGAATGAAGCCAATGATAGAGAGATGATGGTTGATTTCTCAAGACTTAACCAAGAAACCCTCGCATATCTCGCCTCCGTATTAAACCGTTCAAAGAGGGACTAATTATGGATGCTTTTTGGATTTCAAAGGTTCAAGAATACACATCATTATTTAACTTGTTTTGCGATAGCATTAGTAAAGACTTGAATATGGATGAAGTAGTCCATCTTTGGGCTTTGTTTAGAGAAGAAATGTGTGATTGCGAAGGTTGCCGTGATGATAGCGATTGCACCATTCATATTGAATTTGATGATTCCGATTACACGGAATGAAATACTTCATATACCTTCATGTGGAGGTTCTTTTAGATAGGAAATACGGGGTTCATACGAACCTTTAGATACCTGTTCGGGATATTGAGAAGCATGGAAGAGATTGACATACAAAAATGCGTTGAATGTGGAAGCAATAATTGGGAAACAAACCATGATGCTTCGGTGTCTTGTATTGACTGCGGTTTAGTCCGTGATGAAATGATTCTTGACCATAGACCTTCTGTTTCATACACCGAAGATGGAAAATCCAATGAACATCATGGGCGACCAACGAATGAATTTGAACATGAGTCCATGACAACCGAGATTTCCCCTGCCTATAAAGGCGGTGATGGGTCAAGTCTTTCCTCAAAAGAGCGTCAAAAGTGGGGTCGTTTGCGATTCTTAGATAATAGAGGCCGAATCCGTGATGGAAAAGAACGCAATTTGGCTACGGCTTTGACTGAATTAAAGCGTATTTCAAGCAACATGGGATTACCTAATTCTATTGCTAAGGATGGGGCAAGCCTATACCGTAAAGCAGTCGCTAAGAAATTGATTAGAGGCAGGTCTATTGAAGGTGTTGTAGCGGCTTCATTGTATATGGCTTGCCGTATGAATCAAAACCCAAGAACTCTTGATGATATTGGAAAGCATTCACGCACAGGCCGAAAAGAAATCGGAAGGACTTATCGCTTTTTGGCTTCGGAATTGAAAATCAATGTTCCTTTGGCCGACCCCGAATCATATATACCTCGTTTTTGCTCTATGTTAGGTCTTAACTTTGATGTGCAAAGAGAAGCACTACAAATCATCCAAAGTATCGGTGATATGGCTATGGTGAGTCGTGGGCCAACGGGTATTGCAGGTGCGGCCATTTACTTATCCGCAAAGAGAAATTCACATGAAAGAACACAGTCCGATGTAGCAAAGGTCGCAGGGGTAACGGAAGTTACTATCCGAAATCGCTACAAAGAATTATGTGAGTCTTTGAATTATGATTACTCCAACCCTAAGAAAAGTCTTAGTGAAAGCGAAGAATAATAAGGATAGCGGAATTATTAACCGTTATGTGGGGATGGCTCGCCTTCTTTTCCTTTGAAATCATTGGTTTGATTTGGTTTTGGAAATACTATAAACAAGTTCAACATGAAGCCAATGAAAAAGATTCAACAATAAACCAATTAGAATTTGTAAAAGAATCATTAAATCAAAGGCTCTTTACGGAAGAAGCGAAGGTTGAAGAAAAACAAGAAATAATCGGACAATTAGGACAAAATATCCTATTTACTAAAAATGCCCTGTCCGAAACGGCTCAAATTGTTGTTGATTTAGAATCTAAATTGGCGGAAACCCAAGCCGAAGAAAAGAAACAAAAAGGAAGGGCGCAATCCGCACACACTACAAAGGGACAAATTCTTGAAAAATGGTGTCCTTTTATAGACCACCCGCAAATTGAACCGCATTGGAAACCGAAAGATTGGTCTTTCATGGGAAACCCTATTGATTATATCGTTTGGGATGAGAACGGAATTGTATTCTTAGATGTGAAGTCGGGCAAAAGCCAATTAACAAAGAAACAAAGAATGATTAGGGACTTAATTAGAGCAGGTAATGTTGAATGGAGAGAGATTCGGCTACAATAATGCGAACCTTGATATACCCGTTCAAACAAAGGGATAATTACTGAAAAGGTGAAATAACATGGTTGGAATAAATGTCATAGCGGAAAAGGGAGTATCATACTCGGAATACAAGAAGAACGACAAGCACCGTATCTATTTTAAGATGGATTCGGGGACAGGAAAGCCTGTTGAAGTCGGAAATTATGACTTGAAAGAAGGTTCATACTTCCCCGCAAGAGGCTCAAACGGCAACGCATGGGGCGTAGTCGGTGAAGGCGACAATGCTCAAGCACTTATCGTTATCGGTGAACATCAAAAAGTATTTGTCGGGCCTAAGCAAAAGTCCAATTACAACAGCAACAACACTTGGAATCAAAAGAAGTCTTATGGCGGCGCATCAAGCAACCGTGATAGGGACATTAAAATGGGTATGTGTCAAAACAATGCCGCACTTATTGTCGCTGAAATGAACCCTCTTGAAAAGGGCATGAGCAACGAAGAAATCGCTGAAATGATTAAGGATTTGAAATTAAGCATCTTTGAAGCAAATTGCGCTTGAAGGTGTTCATTTGGATAAAGGCGAACCGTTCTTTTCTATTGGATTCGGAATCCGAGCCTGTGAAGAGTCAAAGCGTATTGCATCTATGATTCACTTTCCCGAAGGGGATTATTGTTCATGGAGATGGGAAATGCCGATGGCTGATGTGGAGATTCTTTTGAAGGATTGTTTCGGACAACCCAACGAGCCAATTTGTAAAATGATTGATGGTTCTTTACTAACAGGAATCCAATTGAGAAATCTAATTTTCAATTGCAGAATTGTCTATCAATAACTGATGCTTACATTAAAATAATAGGACATTGTAGTTATGAACATGGGTGTTTGTTCCGACGAGATTTCTTGGATGGATGAGCATTATTATTTGCCTCATGAAGTTAATAGGAATTATGAGAAGGATTCATTCTTTGAAATGGAAACAATTTGGATTAGTGGCGGAACATTAGGTTGGGGATTCAACCTGCTGTGGCATGAGGAATATATGCTAAAAATGTGCAAAATAAGAAAAGACAAAATGATTTTTGAAGAAATGATGGGCGAAAGTGCTGACATTAGAAGGAATGTAGTTACGGCTAAGAAGAGTCAAGGTTGGGGCAATAGCAAAAGGAAAGTCCAAAAGAACCCTTTGAATAAGAAGAAGGATAGACCATACAGACCCTTTGCTGACGGTGATTGGCATTACAACGGAAAGTCCATTACAAATGATGAAGCAAAAGCGATATTCAAGAACCTAAACAACAATCAACCTTAAATACGGTCACCTGTTGGGTTAGATTACAGGAGAGATTGAATTGTTAGACGATGCAGTATTGAAAATGTTTGAAGGGCGAAAGAAAAAGGTCAAGTGTTTGCTAAAGAAGCAAGCATTGGCTGTAACTACTTGGCTCTCGCAAAATGAAGGTTCATGGGAAGAGTCGCAAATCTATTCACACTTGGAAAATAATTGGGGCTATCGGGGATTAGATAAAGGAAACATTACTAATTTTTGCCGATGTTTCAAAGACGCAAATGGAAAGAAAGTGTTCAATGTTGAAGGCCGTCGCCCTCGCAAAATCAATTTCATTCCTCAAACGAAGCGTTAATTTCACTTTCTTGTTGAAGGTCAATCCCTAAGAGGGTTGATAATTCAGTCCAATACTTGAAATCGCCTTTGGCTACTTCGGTAGGATGGATATTGAAGTCTTGATTGAAAGAAATTACTTCTAATAATTTGATTTCAAACGCCATCTGTTTCACCTCTTGGTTGAGCGAGTAGGAATTGGACTCTTGCCTTTGGATGAGAAGTAAGTGTTCCGTCTTTAACCATACGGTCAAAGGATTCGTTAATGTGCATATCAACCTCTTCCATTGTTTGTTGAAGGTCGTCAAACCCTACAAAGCAAGGGAACTCATAAGTTACTACGGTTTGGTCTTTAGGCAATTGAAAGACCTGCCTACGGATTAAGTCGGCAAAGCCAAAGCGTTCACCAACGGATTTCAATAATTTATTTGTAGGACAATCTTCTCGGAGGCTAAAATCTTCGGAAAAAAACATCATGTGGAATCCATCGGGAATATCACCCGCTTCCTTCATTTGAATCAACGCTTCTTCTAAACCTATGCTTTCATTATTATTTTCATCACTCATTTTATTCACCCATTATTTGTTTAAGGTATTTCTCATCGTCATATCGCTTGACAATCTCAAGCATTTGTTTGAAGGCAGGTAACATATCAGTAATTTCAATAACCTGTTCTTCTTTCTTGACACCCGATGGAAAATTATAGTGGACTACTTGCTTGTAAAATCCGTTGGATAGAAGGGATGTCAAGATGGCTCTTACATTTTTTGCATTTTTTTCTCCATCTAAGAGGATTTTCGCATATTCCTCCGAATGAGCCACTAACATTTCCTGTGTTTTCTGTTGTAGCATATTTGTATAAATTTCGGGGTTGTTTATCAATAAAGAGTTAATGCTTTCCTCATCCGAACCAATTAATGTTGCTAATTTACTTGAAAGACGACCAACACCAAGAATAGATAGCCTTAGTGGGTCAGCCAAAATTGTAAAGAAATTGAGGAATAATGTATCGGGGTCATTGTCGCTTTTCATATCAATATCAGTCAATAATACTACTTCGGCATTCTTGTTTAGGGCAATTTGTATTTTATTTAGGGACTTCATAAACATTCCTCACATTTGTAAAACATACCTTCGGATTCAATATCAAAGGTTTTTGAACAAGAATTACACACCCTAAATCTCCAACGAAATATGATGGCTCTTTCACTTTGAACTTCTTTTATCGCTAATGCTTCATTTTGAACTAAACCACCCTCAACAGGAAATGGTTGTTCTAAGAGCAATTTAGCAACAGACTGCAACATGATTAAAACGCCTTCCCTAACCTACGCAATTCCTTAGCGTCAATTGTTCCTATAACGAAAATCTCTTTGCCTTCAAAAACGGAAACCTTAACCAAATTATCTCCGCCCTCATAGTCCTCAAACACTATTTTTCTCCCGCCACCTGCGGTGATAGTGATTTTCATGCGCTATACTTATTTTCGTAGGTATTTAATTGTTCTTAATCTAATGGATTAAATAGTCGTTTAGATAATGCAAGGTTATGACCGACATTACCGCAAGTGCATTAGTAGGTATGTGCGGTGAATTGTTTGCTTACAGCGACGATAAACCATACCTTTTCTTTAATAGATTGGGCGAATCCGATTATATTTTTCTTTTCAATTTAGGAGATAAGAAATTGAAGAGGCATTTTTTGGATAATCCGTTGCCTAATGATTCCTTTTTGTTTTTCAATTTTGAAGTCTTAGATGGAGATATGGAGATTCTTAAACACATAGGACAACAAAGAATGCCTAATGGTTATCAACAGTTCTTTGATTCACTATCATTAACTGAAGGTGATGTGTTAAGTGGATTTGTAGTAGGCCATGACATTATTACTGATTTCATGCAAAAATTAGAAAACCTATAAATACCTGTTGAAACAACGGTATAATTGGTGATTAAGAGAATGTCCTCTAACAATGCAAATAATGAAGCCCTTGACCCTTTGACCGTAGCCCTAAAGTCCTTGCGACAAGGGAAATACCGTGAAAGTCTTGGTGGTAAAACAGGTATCAATCCGACAGGTGCAAGCGCAATTATGATGAATGAGCGTGGCGAAGACCAATTGGTCGGAAAGTGCCTCCGTCAAGTATGGTATTCAAAGAAGAAAGTGCCTCGCACCAACCCTGCAAGCGACACTTCTCAATTCATCTTCATGATGGGTAACATGGCCGAAGCGGGACTCCAAGAAGCATGGGCTAACGCAGGTGTTTTACTTGAAGCCAATTCAAAAATCAAAAAGAATATCGCAAAGAACCCCGATACCGAAGAACCTCTTATGCTAAGTGGTGAAGTGGATGCTCTATTGCGTTGGACTGAAATGCAAACAGATGCAAACGGTGTTTCCCGAATGGTTATTGACCCTTCAAAGGCCATCGGTATTGAAGTCAAGTCTAAGTGGGGCTACGGTGCAAAAATGGTGATGAACGGTAACAAGACCTCCACCTATGAGCATGGCTATCCTCAAATTGAACACTTGATGCAAACCGCACTTTACCTTCACATGAGAAAGACATGGGAAGATTTTCATAAGGTTGAGATTCCTTACTTTGTCATTTGCTACATTGGCCGTGATAACGGGGCTAATAAGTCATTCCGTGTTGAATTGTCCGATGGATATGAAGGCAGTATTGTTGTCAAAGACATGAACGGGAATGTGTTGAAGCCAAGAGCCGAAAAAGCCCTTGAATGGAATGTGACACCTCAACAACCCGACTTGACTATTGACATGATGCGAGAGCGTTATTATGAGCAATTGAATAACTTGAAGTCCGATACTCCACCTGCAAGAGAATTTTCTCTCCGATATACTGATGATGAAGCAAAGCGACTCTTTGAGCGTGGAGAATTGTCAAAGACAAAGTATGGTGAACACGGCAAAAAACCATTATCAAATGTTGGCGATTGGAACTGCTCATACTGTGATTGGAAAGATACTTGTTATCCTCAAGGGATTTTTTCCGTTGATGTTGAGAACGGTATTTTGACGATTCAAGAAGCACTTGCTGAATACGGCATCGGAAGTCCTTGAGGGGTGAAAGCATGGTTGAACCTACTTCAATTGAAGTATTTATGTCAATAATTGCAGTAGTAACAAATTGTCATTGGATTCCTCAATTAACAAGAATGATTAAGAGGAAAGCATCGGATGATTTTTCCTTATGGACTACATTTATTTTGATAGCAAATAATATCGTTTTCTTTGCTTATGCAGGGTATATTGATAGTGTATCGTTATCAATACAAACAGGCTTGACATTGGCTATGCTATTGGTGTTTGGTGGCCTAATAATCCGTTATAGGACTACTAATTTGCTATTCCCCGAACATTGGTTCAAACCCTCACTACAATTACAGTAATGTCGTCTTGCTTACCGCCAACCTTGACGGTTGAAAGAACACCCTCATGGTATGCTTGCTCATAAAAAGGGACACTTGTTAAGTCTTGCTTTGACTGTTTGTATGCTTCTTTGCATAAATGTTCGGCAACATTTCTTTCTTGAGTTAAGTTAATTATTTTATGCGTGTGCAAATTATCAAACAATCCATCCGAACCTAAAATGATGTAGTCCCCTTGATTCAAGAGGCTTAGACGATAAAATTTACCTTCTTTCGGGCTATCTCCGTGAAATGAGCCGTCTTTATCCTTTCCGACTTGATAAGGAAAATTGAAAGAATGTTGTTGAGATTCTGTTTGAAATATAACTCTTTCGTCTTGAATCAACATCAATCCCGAATCACCAATTTGATATGCTATCATGGAATCTCCTTCAATAATTGCGAAAATTACTGTAACTGACCCTGCTAAAGTGCTTTTGTTCAGCGCATCCTCAATAATAACTTCGGGATTTCTATGTCCGTTCTCTATGCTGTCAATACAATTTCTTGTCAATTGATTAACGAATTCTTTTACATTGACTCCTTGATTACGCCAACCGCCCACGCCATCAAATACGCATAGATAAACCTTGTTATTTTTATGATAAATAAAATAGCCATCTTCCCCATCTATGGATTTCTTATCGTCATGAGGAATGTTATAGGCTTCAATGAGCATGAAATATAATAATCATTCCTTGTATCTAAACGAAGTGGTTAAATAGGGGTTCGGATAATTAAATCTCATGGGTTTCGTTATCGTTAGGGTTGAAGGAAAGACCTTCCCTTATAGAAATGATTTGAAAAACGAATTAGGTTTGGAATATGATTGGAAATCCAAGAACTTTAGAGGGGCATTTGGTGATAAATCAAAGCGTTTAGAAAGAATTGAAGCCTTCTGTAAGAAAAACCGATTGACTTTGTTTCTTGATGGTGAGGAAAAATATAATCCGAACCAAAAAAAGGATACCAAGAAGCAAAATAAAATTGAACCTACTGATTTAGAAGACCTTGACGCATTTAATTTGAAAGACTACATTCCTTTGTTAAAAGACTTTGACGATGGAAAAGACATTGGAAAAACAGGTATTAAGGCTACAAACGGACATAAAGAAGAGGAAAAAGAATTTACTCAATATGATGTTGAAGAAGATACATTAATTGCTGATGAGATAGGATTTGATGAAGTATCAAAAGGAACTAAATTTCACCCATTTAGAGATATTCAAAAGCAAGTATTAGAGCCAATGATGGATGCAATTGACAAGGGATATAAAAATATCGTTGTTGAAATGCCTGTTGGCGGCGGAAAATCCGTTGTAGCAAAAACAATTCCGCAAATCTATGACGCTTCGGCTTACATAGTTACTCATTTGAAAGGATTACAAGCCCAATATCTCAAGGAAATGCCGTTTATGAGGTCGGTTATGGGGCGAGGTAATTATGATTGCCTTCTTGACATAGAACCGGGAACTGACGATGTTAAATTAGCAAACGAAGCATTAGAAAATGCTACTGATGTTTCACCACAGACTTGTAATGCGAGTCTTGCACCTTGTAAATATGCAAAAGGTTTCAATTGCACTAAGAAAAACCCTTCAAATATGGGAATTATGGACTTTGATGTTGATGCTGATTCATTATGTGATTATTATGGTGCATTAACTACGGCTCAAAAGTCAAGGTATTTCGTCGGAAATACTGCCTATATGATGGGTATGAACCGAAGCGGAAAAGTTCTCCCCAAAAGACCATTCTTAATTGTTGATGAAGCACACCAATTAGCAAACAATATGATGTCTTTTTATGCTATGAATGTATCAACAAGAATGCTTGAGAGGTTATTCAAAGCACCTACGGCTCAAGAAGTTAAGGATGCAAAATCTCAATCAAAGAAAGAGTCATTAGAAGCGCAAAGAAATAGAATACTAAAGCAATTTGACCCTAATAATCCAAAAGAGGGCTACGGAATACCTGCAATTAGACCCATGAGCCTTAATACACCACCGAATGACCGAATGCAAGAACTTATCAAATTAACAAAGTATTTACTCGCACTTGAAGATTATGTCCGTGATAAAATGAAAGACAAAGACCCTCATACAAAATATGAAAAGAAAGAATTGTCTTATGCTTCTAATTTCTTAATGAAGGTAACCGAATTAGTAGGCTCTATTGCTAAGAATTGGGAAAATTGGGTCTATCAAATTGATACTCAAAACCAAGTTCCTACATGGATTTCATTTAAGCCTCTCAATGTGTCAAATTATGCCGACGATTTGTTGCTCGGATTAGGAAAGCAAAGGATTTTCTTAACAGGAACTATTTTGGACTATGAGATTTTCGGAAGGGAATTAGGATTAGAAGAGAAAGATACTGCTTTTGTTAAGGTTCATTATAGCCCATTCCCCGAAAAGAACCGCCCCGTTTATACACACATTAAGGGAGGTAAATTGTCTAAAAGCGCAAGAACTCCCGAATCATTTGAAAAATGTGCCGACGCTATTCATAAAATTGCGAGCCTATATCCCGATGGAAAAGGTTTAATCCTTCCATTTACAGACGACATAGAAGAAAACATTGTTGAAACACTTTTGGATAAATACCCGTTGGTTCATGGGCGATTAAGACAACATAATAAGAATCCAAGAGAGCGTGATGCAGTATTCCGTGAATTTGAAACCGAAAATAATAATGAAATCCTCATATCCACTTATGCAAATCAAGGGTTTGACGGAAAAATGGTTGATTTTACTATTATTGTCAAAGTTCCTTTCGGGCCACTTGGCGATATTCAAGTCAAAACAAAGGCTGAAAGCGACCCTAAATGGTATCAAATGCTGACAAGTGTTGAATTAGCGCAAATGTGCGGAAGAAATGTGAGAAGTGCTACTGATGTGGGACATACCTACATTATTGACCCCTCATTTATGTTTCACTTTGAAAGAGGAATGAAAAACAATCCTATGGCTAAAGTATTACCTACATACCTCGCCAAAACAATTATTAGGAATAGAAAATAAGGTGTTAATATGAAGATTGCGATATGTGGGCGAATGGCGGCAGGTAAGACTACTCTTGCTAATTTAATTATCAATGGCGTTAATAATGATGTAGTAAAATTATCAATGGCGGGTCAAGTAAAGGCAATTGCTCATGAGTTATTCAAAATGGAGGACAAAGACAGACCCTTACTACAAAAAATCGGCATGAAAATGCGAGAAATTAGACATGATGTTTGGTTGGACTATGTTATTGCGGAAGCCGATGAATATGACAACCCTCAAACCATTCGGATTATTGACGATGTGCGATTTATTAACGAAGCAACCAAGTTAAAAGAAAATGGTTGGAAAATTGTTCGCATTAGTATTGATGAAAATACCCAATTAGAAAGATTAAAGACCACTTACCTTGATTGGGAAATACATTGGGAAAATAGAAATAATCCAAGCGAAGCCGAAGTGGATAAAATAAGTGAAGAAGTTATTGATTGGTTTGTTGATGCAAACCATGTCTATGATTTTGCGGAAGAATTAATTTACTCAATCAACGAAGGACATTATAAGAATGGTTAAATAGTCGTTTTACACAACAAATTATGGGGCGTTATTATGAAGTGGGTCAATTTGAAAACAGGTGAAATTAAAGACACCGATAAAAGACCCAATAAAGACTCATTAATTATTGTTGAAGTTATTGCTGACAATGGTTCAAAATATATCTCCACTATTGAAGGCATCATTGATTATGCAAATAATAATGGTTATAATGATATAGAATCCCAAGATAATTACTTAGAAATTTTTACGGATGATGATTCTTTCGCTAAAGAAATTAAAAATCTATTCCCTTATTATGATATTAACGATTATACAGACACCGATGAATTTATTGAAGTGAGCCTCCCTGTTGGAAGTTACTTGAAAGACGCTTTGGCTAAGGGTGATGATATGAGATTTGAACCTGCACCTTCAAGAACGGGCATTGACGAAGATGAATTACCCTCATCAAGACCTCAAGGTGGTGGCGGTGGAGGAAAAGGTATGCCCTCCGATGAAGGAACACCTACTGATGAAGAAGGAGAGGGTGAAGAAGAGGGAGAAGGTGAAGGTGATTCCGATAGCGATTCCGACTCCGATAGTGATTCCGATTCCGATAGCGATTCCGATAAAGAAAGTCAAGACCCTTATGAACAGGGTCAAGAAAGCGGTGATGATGCACCCGATTCTTTGAAAGACAAAATAGATAAAATGATGGATAAAGACTCCGATTCTCAAGGAAAACCTGCTGAAGAAGGCGGCGAAGCCGAAAAACCCGCACCCGAAGGAAGTGAAGGCGGCGCACCTGCCGAAAATCCTAACGATGTTGAAGGCACACCCTCGCAAGAAAGCGGTGAAGGTGGAGAAGGTCAAGGTGATGGTAACGGCGAATCCGAAGGCGGTGAAGGTGAGGGGGATGGTGAAGGCGATTCCGACTCCGATGGTGAAGGTGAAGGTGAAGGTGATTCCGACAGCGATTCCGATAGCGGAGATAGCGACGGTGACTCCGACTCCGATAGCGACGGCGATTCCGATAGTGGAGAAAGCGACGGCGATTCCGACAACGAAGGTGAAGGCGATTCCGAAGGCGATTCGGACTCCGATAGTGATTCCGATTCCGATAATGGAGAAGAAGGAGAATCCGACAACGAAGGTGAAGGGGATTCCGACAGCGATTCCGATAACGAAGGTGAAAGCGGTGAAGAAGGCGAATCATCCGAAGAAGGTGATGAATCCGATAATGATACTGATAAAGAAGGTAAATCCGATGAATCGGGAGAAAATGATGGAGAATCCGACAGCGATTCCGATTCCGATAATGAAGGCGAAGGCGGTGATGGTGAAAAACCCTCCGATGATGGAAAACCTGTTCTTTCCGATGAAGGGCAAGAAATGATTGATGCTATGAAAGAAAATTGTCAAGCAGGTAAAGACAAAGCCGAAGAAGGTATGGAACAAGGTGATGGTGAAGAAGCAAGAGAGGGTGCTGACGATGCGGAACAATCCTTAGAAGATGCTAAAGATTACCTTGAAGAAAACGATATTGACCCTAATGATGTTCCCGAAATCGCTGAAATGGAAGAAATTGTTGAGGATGCAAAAGAATTTGCGGAAATTGCTGAAGATTTAGAAGAATATATTAACGAACAATTTGAAAAGAAATTAGATGAGGGAGAATTGACCGACGAACAATTTGAAGAGTTCAAACAAGGACTACTTGATAAAATTTTCAAAGAGTCTATGGATGCCCGATTACAAAGGGAAAAGGATGAAGAAATGGCTAAAGCCCTCGCTCTATTGGATTCAACCGTTGGAAAAGCGGCAGTCAAAGCCGTAAATTGGAAAACGGGCGAAATAAAATACTTCAAGAAAGACCAAACATTGAATACCGATTATTTCATTATTGAACCAATTTTTACAGGACTTTGGGATGGTGGAGATGAATTAGTCGTTGATAACACCATAGAAGGTGCTGTAAAAGTAGCAAACAAATTAGGACATGATGTAGTAAAGAAAGGAAAAACCTCCGCTACATTCAAAAATGTAACTCCAAACGAAGAACTTGAAGAAATAATTGATTCAATGAGAGTATTTGACTATGGTTATGACGGCGACTTCAATTTGACTATTACTTATTATTGAAGTAGGGTTTTAGATAGCAAAAAGGATAACCTTTGACTATGACTGAAAAGGTTTGGAAACAGGAATGGGACAAATTCTCGGATGATGCTATCCTTGAAATGAAAAAGTATTCCGACCAAACACACCTACACCGTGAATGGATGAGTTATGTTTATGAAGTGGATGGTCGCTATGAATTGGGTGAACCGTCTTATGGTGATGAGTCCCGAATTGAAGTGAACCCTTCGGAAAAGTCTAAAGAAGACAGCAAGAAAAATGGTTTCAATGAATCTCAAAGAAAGTGGACTATACACGGCCACCCTCTAAAAGACGGCAAAATCTATACAGGTCGGCAGTATTTTTCCTCAACAGATATTCTCGGAGAGTTCCTTAACAGCAGGGACAACAATGAATATGTCGTTCAGTATGTCGTTTATCCTCACCAACAAGACAAAAGCGGCCAAAAAGTTATCCATAACCGTGTCCGTATTTTAGTATTCCCGAACCGTGAAGTATTATGGAAGGCTATGAAAATGAGCCACCCCGAAATGACGGAAGAACAATTTATGGGTATCTCAACAGAAAATGGATATAACAAAAATGCGGCTGATGGTTCTTTGAAGAATGAAGCAGGTGTTGATTGGTTTGAATTTCAAGAAGCATTAGGTAAAATGGGCTACATGGGTATTATGGATATTGAAGGACCCGCAGGTGGTATGCAGGTGGATGCCGCCGACACTATGTTCAAACAATCTCAAGGCGTAAGCACTAATTGGGCTATGCTTGGATTAATCGTTATCGGATTTGCGGCCTTAATGAAAGCAAGAGGTTCAAGCGTTTTCGGTGTTGAAGATGGTTTCGGTGCTGATTTTGAAAGTCGGCATTGGTGGAATTGATGAAAAAAGAAGTGATTTTTGGCCTTTTTGGTTTAATCGGACTGACTTCTCTCACCTTTCGTTCAGCCATTAAGACGAAAGACGCTGAAAACATTGGCGATTACTTAGGAATGGGTATGCAAGGAATTAGTTATGATTTACCTAATGGAAAAGTATTGAAAATAGTGGATTTGAAATCAACCGAAAATCTAAATATGGCTCGTTTCATGAATTACTATGCTGTCAATACTGCAAATGGGGAATTGAAACCAAATAAACATTTACCGACCATTCACTTCTTTCAAGTAGGTTATGCAAACAGACAATTAGAAGAGGAAATCCTTGAAGAAATGCCTAACAATACATGGCGAAATAATATCATTGAATACAATACTCCTGTTGCTATGTGGGTTATAGAAAAATATGACATTCCCGAAACAGATGTTACAGGTGTTAAGGAATTTATGAAAGCAAAAGCGGAACTCTCCGCTTGGTTTTATGAAAATGAGTTAGGCGAAATTAGTGATTTGCACATAGATAACTACGGTTTAGATGAGAACCGCAATATCGTTTTCTTTGATTTTGATGTTAAACCCACTATGGAGGTTGTAGCGGGAAAGAAAATAATGTGAACCTTCATATACCCCTTCGGATAAGTATTAGATTGCCCCAACAAATATGAAGCGGGCGAAAACATGGAAGTGAAAATATGAGCAAGGAAAACAAATCGGAAATTGAAGCATTTTTGGAACAAGCAAAAGCAGAAGCCCCTCTTCGTGAGTCGTCGGCTACTGCATACCCTAACCGTGACCGTCTGCAAGCAGACTTTGATACTCTTTATCAAGGTTACATTGTTGAAGGCTACAACGAGGGCATTGAAGGACAATACGGTATCTCCACCGCAGTTAATGTCATTGACACCAACAACGATGGTCGCCGCATGACTCTTTGGGTTAGCGGTTTTGAATGCAACCATTTCTCTCAATTCATTGAAGGACAAGCGGCCAACGGTAACGCTCTCCCTCTTCAAGTGTCCTTTGTTCGCACCAAGCAAACATCGGAAAAGACAGGTCGCACATTCAACAAATTGACTCTCCGACTTGATGCAAGCGGCGATGATGTTGTTATCCCTGCAATCCCTGAAGACCAAATGCCCGAAGCATGATTTCGGTTGCTGAATCTTCATCATTGATTGATAGATTTACCAACGGTATATTTCAAGGTTCACATACTCCTTTTGTCGCATTCCTGTGGGATTACCCTTCTCACATGAAACCCCCTGTGCGGCAGGGTGTGTTGGGTTCGCTTGATGAAGTCGGCCTCGCTGACGGATTCGGTGATTTTGGCGGTGTAAAAACCGTTCCTCAACCCCCTGTCGCCTCCAAAGGTTTTATGAATGCGGTTGGTGTATTACTTCTTGATGGGATGCAAGCGCAACCCTGCCCGAAGGTGATAACATGACTCCGCAATCCATTCTTGACTTTATCAAGGAAACGGTTGAAGGAACACATCACTTATCGGAAGGCGCAATTGCTGAAAAACAAGAAAATGTATCGGCCATCATTGATTCCCTCATTGACGGAAATACTGTTCAAGGTATTGGTGTCGCCACCAAACGAAGCCCTGTCGGTATCAAAAACAAAGATGCGGGAAAAGACAAAACAATGATTGAGTTCGCCCTCTCGGATGGTGAAAATAGTGCCGACTGTGTGATACATAACTGCGGGTCAAAATACCTCGCAGGTGGATTGGATAATGATACTTTGGCGAAATATGATAGGCTTTTACGCTTGTCAATTGCCGAAGGAAAACCGATAAAAATTGAAGGTGCATATACAAACCTCAATCGGAAACGGTTATTCATTGTTGAAGAAATGGAATTGGCCGACGATGGAAGCAAAAGTCAATTGAATGCCGAACAGATTGAAGCATTATTAGCACTTTGTAATACCGAAGGCATATCTCCCCTTGACATTTTAACTGATGATGAAGGGATTTGGTCGGAGTTCTTAGCGGATAGTGAATTGAAAGAAGCAGTAATGCTTTATTGTTTGAGTCCTTATGACAAAAACGACATGATTCACTTTGGTTTGATTACAAATCCCGGCGAAGGAAAGAATCACCTTGTTGATAAAGTAATTGCGCCCTTAGTGCGTTGCCGTATGGCGGGAACAGGTAAGTTATCCACCTTTGCCGCATTATTTGGTGCTATGTCAAGTGATGATTTGTCGTCAATTGAATTAGGGCTACTTCCTAAAATGAACAATAGCCGTATTGTATTCTCGGAATTTCAAACAATGGATGAAGATGTATTCGGTGAAATTCTGAATGTCATGTCCGATGGTTTTTATTCTTTACAAAAAGGTAAAATGGATGTTACCCGTCATGCTATGCTCAATATGGGTTTCTTCGGCAATCCTCCTAATTATTGGCGGGAAGAAGAACATGATAAAGCCGAAATGTTAAGAGCATTTGGAAAATATACCTTGCCTATTATTTCAAGATTGACTATCATTTTCGCTAAACCTGTTCTTAATGATTCTCCCGATGCGGAGGACTTAATTCGCATGAAAATTATGGCGAACATGGATAAGAAAAGCCAAAGCAAATCCAAAAACGAAGAACTGAAAATGTTGAGGACTTTCTTCAAAGAATACTTATTGTATGTTTCTAAATTAGAACCGCAATTGGGTATTTGGCAAAACATTATTTCATCGGAATTTATCAAAATACAGAATACCGAAGAGTTCAAAGACGCATTCGCAAAAAGAAGCAAAACCGACAACCGCAAATGGGCGGGATTCTTGTCGTTGATTAGAGGATATGCTCGGCTTCACGGCAGGGAAGTATTACACCCCGACGATGTGAAAGCAGGGTCTTTAATGTTTCAAAAATCCCTCTCCACATTAACAGGTTTGATTCCGAAGAGTAGCCTCCGTGATGGTATTGACTTTGACCTGTTGGAACTTCACGGTCAATTGTTGAAGCAATTTGATAAGGGAATGGGTCAAGGTTGCACCGTCAATAAAAAGAGAGCAAGAGCAATAGCAAAATCTCAAAAGCGAGGTAAGCAATTTGAAACACTATTGAAAATCAAATTATCCGATGGCTCAATGCTAATTGAGGACTTAGGAAACGGTGAATTACTCATCAAACGAAATTGGGGTGATGAGGAATGAATGAAGATTTCTCATGGGCTTTTATTCAAGGCTACTATTACCCTAAATTCTTGATTATGATTAAGAGAATGGCTTGGGATGAAAGGTATGAATTCTTGAGAGCAATTTACAATGATAAAAACCCTAATGCACTTTGGGAAGAAAGAAGTGATGAACCAATTCAAGACATGATGGATTATGTAGCAAAGAAAGAGTATTTGCACTTCTTTTACATGGGATTCACGGTGTTTGAAGATGGAAAATATATCGTTCATGAGAAAATAAGAGAATTAATTTGGATTTACCATAAGAACAATTAGATAATGGATAGGAGAAGTGTTAATTATGGATATGAATACTAAAAACCGTGTCAATCTTGCCTTAGATTTAATGGCGAGAAACGGTTGGGGTATTGAAAGGGCGGCTAAAGAAGCAAAGACTACACGGAGAACCGTTAAAAGGTTTGCCGATAAAAAAGGCATTGATTTGAAAATGCAAGTAGGAAAGGCTACAAAAGTCATTAGAAAACCCGAAGACAAAATAGAAGACTTCTTGGCTCTTATCCATAACGGAAATTCGGCAACCGCCTCCGCTAAACAATTAAAGACTACGGTAAGAACCATGTCAAAAAAGACTTACAAGGGAGTGCCAATCATTGAAAAGAGAGGCAATTATTGGAGATGTAATTTCGTTCCCTTATATGAATATGAAATGGTCTATTATGGAGAATTACTTTCATTTGACGGCAAAATACAAGGAAGAGGTGTGCTAAAAGGACCCGATTCTAATAAGCCTAAGAATAAAAAGAAACAAGACGAAGATTACGCCGACATTTGGTTTCAAGTGGATATTCCGAAAATGGTTTCAACATTACCACCCGAAAAAGTAGCAAAGGCTTATCAAAAAGAAGTAATGGATGCTATCTCTAAACGATTCTTAACTTTGAATGTTAAAAACCCATCATTAAGTTCTAAGTTCAAAGGGAATGTAAATGTTATGACCGATATGACCGCTAAAGGCAGGGATAAATCGCAAAAGGTAACGGTATTGGAGAACATTACAAAACGATATGATATTCACTTTGATACTCCAACAGGAAGTATTGACGAGGACTTTGACTATTCTAAAACGGTTGATTTTGTCCCCGTAGGAAAGTATCAAGACAAAAAGCCAAAGAGAGCAAACGCAACATTTCAATTATTTTATCTAAGAAAGAATAACGAAAGTGGATATGGCCCTATCAAGTTCAATATCAATTACAATTTAGTATGATTTTCTATCGCTAACAAGTTCTCGGAGATGGGATAGAGATGATGGGATACGAAAATAAAGGCAAAAAACGACACATTCTTTCAATTTATTGAAGTTCACTTGGAGGGTGGGTATGAAGATTCTTCATCAATAACGGGGGTTGTATTTAGATAGCAAGAATGGTAAAGAAATGATAGGTGGCTTAATTGAAGGATTGGATTTTACCTGTTGGAACGATGGTCGGGATTGGAGGTCTTGTCTATTATTTACTTTCACTAAAGGACACTACTCCTGTTGGATTGACCGCTACTAATTTCTTAGAACCTACTGCACCTGTCGGGAACGATGGTGATGATGCTTATTCCGTAGGGATTGTTGAAGGGACTTTCCGTGAAAGCGAATCGTCTTTGACGGTTTCCTCCGATAATTCTAACAGACCACTTCTTGTTGTATTCAAAAATGGAACTCCAATTGATGCTAAAGTGATTGATAAGCCCGAACCCGAATCAATTGAATTATTTGAAACATTCTTGGGAATTGCTAAAGAATATGGTTTGGATTCCGAAGAGGATTACCAAAATGCCGTTGATGCCTTAAAAGAAGAAGAATCAAACACTTCTAATGCCGAAATGAGATTAAGACCCTCTAATACATTACAGTCCCACTTTATTTGGTGATAGGTGAACATTATGAAAAATTATCCGAAATTATTTTACGCAAAAGAAAAGAAGCCCCTACATATTATTGGTTATACAATTTCTTTAAGCCTCATGCTAATTGGTGCTTTAGAAACACTACATTCTATCCCTTATATCGTTAAAGGCGAATCAAACATTGTCGGTATGACTATCGGCCCTGTTGTTATTGCCTGTGGCGGTGTAGCCGCTACTATGTATCTCAAAGAAGCAGGGGTGGTTTATTGATGAGTCCCGTAACTATTGCTAAAGTCATTGAATTCTTGAAGAAGCGTTAAATATGAGTAAGGTATGGGATTAGTTATGGAATATAGTCATAATTTTAATCCCGAAGGAAAAACCGAGATTAAAGAAGAGGCTTATTTAGATATTGTAGGTCGTTTTCCTAAAATTGGAAAATCAAAGACGATGGGAATTGACATAGTGGAGTCATGGGTTGATAACGATAATCCCGAAGGAAAATATGGACCTCAAAGAAGAATCGGCAAAGTTATTTTGACCGACCAAACGGTTGAGATGAGAAAAGAAGACTACTACGGCGACCCCGATGAAAGAAGGTGGACTTTTTCTATGTCATTGAATGAAGGTTATGGAGAAATTGATAAACCGACCACTATAACAGGGACTATTGAAAAGTATTACTTTCAAAAATACAGCAGAAGTCCTAAAGGATATGGAAGGACAACAGGTTCGGAGGCATCGGGTTGGAAATACCGATTTGAAATTATGCAATTAATTTACGGGTCTGCAAATGTTGAAACAGCGAATTGGAAATTCCCTGCTTATCTCACCCGAAACATAAGCAATCAATATAAAACACTACGGAATATCGTTGAAGCGGCAAATCTTTCTATTGAAACACATAAAAAACCTATCAAGCATAAAATCGGTGCAAATTATCAAGACGAAGAACCTAAGACAAAAAGAAACATTCCTTTAATTGCAGGTATTTCAGCAGGTTTGGCTTCAATTTGGTATTTCTTTACTAAATGATTAAGTAGTATGGCTTCTTAGGCTACTTCATGGAACGAAGATACCAAGTGCGATTTCACTTAGCGAAGGGCGAGAACTTTATGAAGTGGCAAGTAAAAGACTTGTCTAATGGAGAAGTCAATTATTATGACCCATCCGAATATCAATTAGTCATGTATGATTGCGTCTTAAAGAATCAAAAGACTACGGCAAAGAAAATCAATTGCGGTGCAAACAAGACTGTATGTGCATGGATTAGAGCAGGTCGGGTTGTTATCCGTTCTTTGGCTCGTCAATCCGAATATCCGTATTCCTTGATTTATGAAGTGTCTTATAATCCGAGAGTTAATCCTTTTTGGACTAATTATGATGGAATTGATGTTGATAATACCGAATACGGTGAAGTAATGTCTGTTGGCCGAAAGTTATTCGCTAATCCAAATTACTGACCCCTAAAGGTTGCTATAACCCCCATCTCCTTAGAAGCAAGAATACTTCTATTGAAGGTGTCGGAAGTGAACCATTAAATACATAGTCGGACAAAGGACTAATTATGACCGAAGCCGAAGTATTGACTATTTTTATTATCCTCTTAGCAGGTGTTGGACTACTAATTTTGAACAAATTGCGCCAAAACAAGGCCGCACTACTGAATCTCGTTGATAAAGTGGAAGATAAAATTGAAGATGTCACAGGACTTGATATTGAAATTTCCGAAGCCGTTGAAGAAGTCATTGATGAAGCATTAGATACTGCCGAAGAAGTTCTTGATGATGTTGAAGAAGATGGTGTATTAGATACTGATTTAGACGAAGCACTTGATGAAGTGGTTGAAGTCGCTAAGGAAAGTGCCGAAGAAATTGTTGAACTCGTTGAGGAAGAAGTAAAGAAAATGACTGTTGCTCAATTAAAGGCTTCTCTAAAGGAAAAAGGACTTCCTATTAGCGGTAAAAAGGCTGAATTGGTTGAAAGACTTCTAAGAGGTGTTGCTTGATGAATTGGCGAAAGGTTGGACTCTTCTCAAGTGTCGCATCAATCGTTGGCTCTATTGCTATCTATGCGCTTCATAGCCATGACTTAGGTATCTTTGTCGGTCTATGGGCTTCGGCTCTATTGCTACTTAGCGATAGAATGGAAGAAATGCAAGAATGATTTTAGATAGTCGGGCGATTAACCCTTATTCATGAAGGGAATTCAAAAGGCTGAATACGGACTTGCTAAAGGCTTAGGTGTCTTAGATGGTGTCGTCTTATTTGTAGCCGCTTCATGTTTGTTTAGGGCTACGCAAGATGCTCAAGAACTGTATTTGTTTCCTAAAGACCCTGCTAAATCATTACTCGCTTCATCAATTATCGGTGTTGGATTATTAGTATTGAGAGGCAAAAATCTCTTTTCAATCGTTCAGTAATGTTCTTATACTTGTTTGAACAATTTTTTACTTGAACGGGTGGTGGAGTAGGTCAAACACGCAGGGCTTAAATTCCTGTCCTCAATGGTTCGTGGGTTCAAATCCCACCCCGTTCATTAACACTTAAATAGGGTATCGGACAATGATTATCTATGGGTTCTTATGAAGAGTATTTGAAACGACTTCATAGTGAAGCGAACCATGCTTATGAAATAGCCCAAGTCGCAAGAAGCAAAGGGCATGACCCAAAGAATCATGTTGAAATCCCTAAAGCAAAAGATTTAGCCGACAGAACTCAAAAATTGTTGGACTTTTTGCATCCAAGAAATACTGCCGAACAGATTAGAAGATTAACTAAAGACTTTGACGGAAACCGTGAAAGAGTCGCTATTGAAATTGCGAGAATCGTTTGCGCTGAATCATACCTTTACGGAACACTAATGGATTGCTCGGATTGCGGAGGAACAGGAATTAAGAAAAAAGGCAATTGGGAATCTCCTTGTTATGAATGTGAAGGAATCGGAAATAAATTAGGATTTGCTAATAACATTGATGTTGATTTCAAAGAAACAATGAAAGTATTTGATAGTAAAAAAGGTAATTTATGGAGTCCCGACTCACCATCCCAAAGACTTAGTGAAATGGCTATTTATCATGGTATGTGTGCAGGTTTAGCAGTATTGACCGAAGGAATCCTTGTAGCACCCTTAGAAGGCGTTGTATCGGCAAGAATACTAAGGAATACAGATAATACTTATTGCTTGGCCGCTTCGTTTGCAGGACCTATTAGCAGTGCAGGTGGAACGGGTCACGCACTTAGCGTTTTAATTGCTGATATTATCCGAAGAGATTTTGATTTAGTTAATCCTGTTATGTCTTTTGAAGAAGTGGAAAGGTATAAAGAAGAAACGGGGGCGTATGCGAGAGGATTACAACACCGACCTTCTAATCCCGAAATTGAAACGATTGTCAAATCATGCCCGATTTATATTGATGGTGAAGGTGTAGGCAACGAAGTTACAGGCCAAAGGGATTTGCCGAGAGTTAGAACTAATAAAGTCCGTGAAGGTATGCTATTGGTTGTTTGCGAAGGGTTGGTTCTCAAAGCCCCTAAAATCCTAAAGTATGTGGATGCACTTAAATTAGACGGTTGGGATTGGCTAAGGCCATTTGCTAAAGGTTCTAAAACGGGCGGAGATAATTCCGTAAAGCCTAATAAAAAATATATTTCCGATGTTCTCGCAGGTCGCCCTGTATTCTCGCAACCTATGGAAGTGGGCGGATTTAGATTAAGGTATGGTCGCTCAAGATTAGCAGGTTTGGCTACTACATCGGTTCACCCTGCCTCCATGAAGGCTCTCGCAGGTTTCATCGTCATAGGGACTCAAATGAAGTATGAAAGACCGGGTAAAGGAACGGTTGCTACGCCTTGCGATAGCATAGATGGTCCTTACCTTCAATTCAAAGACGGTTCGGCTAAAACGATTGTTAATTATGATGAAATACCCATGCGCTATCCAACAGACCCCGATTATGATATTGAAACGATTTGGGATTTAGGGGAATTGCTCGTTCCTGTTGGAGAGTTCTTAGAAAATAACCATGTTCTTTTAGAATCTCCTTATGTTCCCGAATGGCATAAGCAAGTATTAGAAGAAAAAGGAATTGATTATCCAAATAACTTTTCTCAAGCCGCTAATCATGTGAAAAATGAAAGTGTTCCTTTAGCACCCGATTATGTAGGTTTTTATTCCGACATTACAGACGAAGAATTTGAAACACTAATCAATAATTTAGACAAGTTCGGCAATTTAGATAATGAAGATGCGAGAATTATTTGCTATAAATTAGGAATCAATGTCCGTGTTGTCCCAAACGGATTTCAAATCTATGGGGATAGGTCAAGACCTGCGATAGAATGGGCGGTCCTGTATAGAAATAAAGAGAAAACGAATAAAAAATCCGACTTTTTAGCACATTTTAACATTCGCCCAAGAGTAACTTATCGCATAGGAACAAGAATGGGGAAGCCCGAAGGCAGTAAGATGAGAGAAATGAAACCTCCAATTCATACTATGTTTGTAGTCGGTCATAAAGTAGGAAACAAGCGTTTGGTTTCGGATGCCGCTAAAAGAGATGATGCAGTCCAAGTAGGAATTAGATATTGTAATAAATGTGGAGATTTCACCACCAAAGGTGTTTGTCCTAAAGATGGAGAAAATACTTTGTTTCAATCACATGAATGGGTTAGCCCTACAAATGATTACAAAGAATTATACCATGAAATCAGCCCTAATGACTTATGGGAAAGTGCATTACAACAAATCAAGACCTCCGAAGAGAACATGGGTATTGAAGAAGTATTTGGTCAAGAAAATAAACATAAAAAAATCGCTATCAACCCCGATGTGAAAGGCGTAAAAGGTATGACAAGCAAAGACAAAATTAATGAGCATTTAATTAAAGGAATCCTCCGTGAGAAAAATGATATTAGCACATTCCGTGACGGGACTATGCGTTTTGACATGGTGGATATTACTATGACCCATTTTAAGCCCAAAGAGATAGGCATTACGGCTCAACAAGCAAGAGATTTAGGTTATGACTGCAATAATGAAAACCAAGTCTTAGAATTGATGCCTCAAGATGTTGTAGTTCCGCTAAATTGTTCGCAACACCTCTTGAATACTACAAAATTCGTTGATGATATGCTAATTGCTCTTTACGGTATGGATTCTTTCTATAATTGCGAAAAAATTAATGATTTAGTAGGTCATTTAATAATGGGTATCGCACCACATACAAGCGGTTCAATTTTAGCAAGAATTATAGGATTCTGTGATGTGAAAGGACATTACGGACACCCATACTTCCACGCCGCCAAGAGAAGAAATTGCGACGGAGATATTGATGCAATTATTATGTTAATGGATGGACTCATAAATTTCTCAAAGTCTTTCTTATCAGCACATAGGGGTGGATTGATGGATGCACCATTGATTTTAACCATGACTATTGAGCCTACTGAAATTGATAAAGAGGCATTAAATGTTGATACTATGTGGAATTATCCCGTTTCTTTTTATGAAGGCACTATGAACCGACCATCAGCCAAAGAAGCCACTAAGTCTTTAGGCGTTGAAACCGTTGAAGTTAGATTAGAAAAAGGATTGAATGCTTTTGAAGGTTTCGGTTATACTCATAAGACTACTGATGCTTGCGAAGGCCCGAAAGCAAACCCTTATACTGCGTTGGATTCTATGAAACAAAAAACATATATGCAATTTGAATTGGGTGAGAAAATTAGAGCCGTTGATAACAAAGACCAAGCAGGGCGACTTATCAATAGACACTTAATTAGAGATATGAGAGGGAATCTAAGGGCTTACGGGCAACAGAAAGTCCGTTGCACTAAATGTGGTGAAAGTTACCGAAGAACACCAATTGCAGGTAAATGTATTGCAGTTATTGAAAAAGACGCTGAAAATCCAATGACAGGAGAAATTGAAGATAGGATATGCAATCATAAATTAATTTTGACAGTTCATCAAGGTTCTGTTGAAAAATATGACGGACTAATTGATTCAATTATTGAAAAATATGGTGTGGATGATTACACCGATAACCTTTTCCGCTTAGTTCATAATTGGGTTCAAGACACTTTTTCAAAGGGTGATGAGTCAATTCAACAAAAATTATTTGAAAACGATTAAATACCCGTTTTATGTATTGTTTAGTTATGGGACAATCAAACAGTTATCTCCGCCACCAAAAGTTATACACTAATGACAACGAAGGGAAAGAAGTATTCCCTAAAAATTGCGTTCCCGAAGACAGACCTAAAAGTTCTTGGACTAAGGGTGTTAAAGCCTACACTAAGGGTATTTCGGGTGCAAATGATTCTTGGGTCGGTTGGTTCGCACCACCTCGTTTTAAGAAGGGAAAGTCTATGGATAGAGGAACTTTCAATTTTACAAATGTTGGTGAACAAGAATGAAGTTCCCGAAACCAAACAAGAAATCGCAACCAAAGCGTGTGGTTGCTACTTTGAGTCCATTACTTGAAAGATTATTTACACACGGATTGAATCACCCAAATGATAAGTGCGCTTGGAATATAATTAAATTTCATGAAGACCTTTACAACGCATGGGTTTCCCGTATGCCTAAGAGGAAGCCTTTAGATAACTAAAGAGCCTATACTTAATTGATGATTGAACCCGAAAACAACGATAAGGATTCGGAATCCGAACCTGTTGATATGAGTTCAGTCATAAAAGCCGTAAGCATTGTTGTTTTTGGACTATTGACCGTTGTTGGTTTGTCTTGGATGGATTTATTCTCTTCTAATAAGGAGAGTTCACCTAAAAAGAAGGCAACCGAAGCCAAATCCGAAACAAAATTAGTAAAGAATGAAGAGGGTGATGAAGTCGCTGATTACAACGAAGATTACCTTGAGGGAGATATTTCCGAAGGCGACTATGCAAATGTTCCTTCAAAGTAGGTGAAAACATGACTATTCATACAGAAAATTTAGGACCCGGCGGAACAGAACAACCTGTGGAAACAAATTATGTTCTTGGAGAAAAACCTTCTCAAAAAATAGTGCGTGTTCATAAAGAAAATCCTTATATTTTACCTACTATCATTTTGCTCGCTATACCTTTATGGATTATTGCCATAAAGTGAAAGTATAAATAGGGCTTTAACTAAGTAATTAGTATGACCGAACTTCATATTGACTTTAATGAACACGAATTGACTTTGATTTACCGCCTTTGCGAGCAAGCCACCGTTAATGGCTATGATACTGCTAAAACACTTGTATCTCTCATGGATAAAATTAGAGCAATTGCTCAACCTCCTACTTTGCCCGAAGGCCAAGAAAGACTCCCTGTTCAAAACCTTGAATGATTAACTTCATTGATAAACAGGAATGAACATAGGACCTAATCCTACATCAATTTCTAACCAACCTGTCGGATTCAAAGGACCGCCCGTAGGTGAATCGGGTAATACTGCGGCAACAGGTGGGGCGGCAGGTGGCGCAAAATTGCCTATTTGCTGTGAATTGATATAATTTGCATCATTGGCTAATGACGAAACAGGGTCGCCGTTCCCTAACTTCCCATTGAAAGTATTCCAATTAGCACTTGACAAATAACCATCAGCACTTCCGCTTGATTGGGTGATACCTATTGTTCCTGTTCCTGTAATTGTTCCTCCTGTAATCGGGGCTGATGTGGCAACCGAAGTGACTCCACCTCCGCCTCCACCCGAACCATTTGAAGCGGCAGTAATTCTTCCTTGAGCATCCACCGTAATGTCAGCACTTGTATAATTCCCTGCGGTTACTGCCGTATCAGCCAAAGCAACCGTTCCTGTTGCAGTTATTGTCCCTCCTGTCAATCCTGTTCCTGTCGCAACCGAAGTAACTGTTCCTGTCGTTGAAGTTAATGGACTTCCACTTGTCCCATCTCCCGAAATACCCGTTCCTGTCGCTACGGTTTCAAGGTATGCTACATCGGATAAATTAGACGCAATTTGTAGCGCACCATTAGCGTCAGCAGTTAAAACGCCATTTTTGGCGAAATCTTGAGTAACTTTACCATTTGTAGCATCAACCGTGAAAGAAGTCGTTGTAGTTCCCGGTGATAAAATTTGGAATCTTGTTGATGATGCACTTGGATTAGCAGTTCTAAATAATCTAATTGTTTGCGCCCCTGTTCCGCTACTTTCAGCCGATAAATCCATAATGGTTGATTCATCATTGGTTTCGTTAATGATTTTGAATGCACCATAAGAATCAGCAAAAGCAGTAATTTCAGTATAACCACTTTGACCCGATTCTGTAATTCTAATTTTCGGGTCGCTTGAACCTACAATGTGCAATTCTTCAGCAGGTGATGTTGTCCCAATACCGACGAAACCGTTTTCATGGATTGTCATTCGGGTTGTAGGACCTCCCGTAGCACCGCCGCCATCGGGGAAAGTTAAGAAATCAAGAGCCATACCTCCTGTTGTATCGGAAGAATATGTTTCACCTGCCCGACCTATGATACCTGCAAGCCATTTTGGGCTATCCGTAGTAAATGCCGAATCTGTTGAACCGAACTTGATAGCAGGGGTGTATTTAGAAGAAGTGTTCATTCCCGCCGCAGTAAGCCACCATCCCGCATTATCATTAGTAATAGCACTTTCACCAATACTTGAAGAAAATAAACCACCCGATACTGTGGATGAACTCTTTGAAGCCGATATTGAATAATCTGTTTCCGTAGGTCCTGATGTGTTGCCTACTCTTATATTATCATCAACGAATAAAACAGTTCCACTTTCAACGGTGAACTTAGCGGAAGTATCACTTAAAGTGACTCTTGTAGTAGGGCTTGAAGAAGCACCTGTTCTAAAAATAATAGAATTATCACCTGCGGCTGAACCTCCCGAATTATGAATAGATTCTAAGTAAAGTGGCTTTTTATTGCTTTCGCCCGATTGAGAAGAAAGGAAACCACCCGAAGCATCCTCGTTTTGCATAGAAAGGTATTGGGTTGATACACCTTCCCTACTAATTCTTAATTCGGGGTTTGAATCATCAATGCCTACTAAATGTAAAAGTGAAGAAGGTGAAGAAGTCCCAATTCCTATTCTTCCATTAGAAGCATTATGAGCAATACCATACCCACCCGGTCCTCCACCGCTTGTTCCGAGATTTAAGGTTCTAAAATTGACATTTTTAGCGTTATAATTTGTTACTACTTGCCCCGTTCCGCCTGTTGTATAACCTTCTAAGAAAAGCATGGTTCTAAGGCTTCCTTCAATATCGGATTGTAAAAACATAGCACCCGATTCAACACCATCGGAAGGGTCGTCTAAAATTACCCCTATTCTTGCGTATGCTTCGGCGTTTCCGCCATCATCGTTCCCATACCACCATAGACTGCCTAAATAGTCGTTAGCGGTGGCTTTAGGGCTTTTAATGACTACATCGGGGGCGGAGTTAGAACCTGCCGTAGCATCTGTTGATTCAATCCGTAGTATTTCATCCAAAGAATTTTCTTGAATGTGAAGTAAAACGGAAGGATTATTAGTGCCGACTCCTAATCGGTTGTTGCTATCATCAAAGAATAAATTAGCATTGTCTTGAGCAAGAACGCCCGATGAACCCGCAAATAATACAGAACCTTGTGTAGCACCACTTATTGTATCTCCAATTGATACACCAAAAGCAGTTCCATTAGCGGCGGCAGTAATTCTCCCTTGAGCATCAACCGTAATGTCAGCCCTTGTATAACTTCCCGCCGAAACCGCAGTATTGGCTAAAGAAACAGTTCCGCTTGAAGTAATAGTTCCGCCGTCTAATCCCGTTCCCGCTACAATTGAAGTTACAGTTCCCGCATTTGCTGTATAACCTGCGTCATTAGTTAATGTTGAAACATTGTCACCGGGTTGGGTTGCCGAATCCGCTAATGCACCTTGAGCCGCAGTAGCAAAGAATGAAGTATCTTCAACGGCGGCAGTTCCTAAACCTAAATTAGTTCTTGCACCCGAAGCCGTTGTAGCACCTGTTCCACCGTTTGCTAAGGCTAATGTGCCTCCAAGTGTGATTGTCCCGCTTGTAGTAATTGGTGAACCTGTTGCAGTTAATCCTGTTGTCCCTCCGCTTAATCCAACCGATGTAACCGTTCCCCCTGCGTCTGTTGAGGCTAAAGTGCCTCCAACAAAGGTTAAACCACTTCCGATTGTAACGGAGGACAAATCGCCGCTTGAGTCGGCATATATAATAGCATCGGTAATACTTTGTCTTATTGTTCCGACTACTATGTTATCTCCACTTGAATAATAACCTGCGTCATTTGCTAATACTGAAACATTGTCGCCATCACGGACTACATTTGAAGCATTAACCCACGCCGCCCCATTATAACTTAAAACATCGTTGGTCGCCGCCCCTGTAATGGTTACATCGTTTAATCCACCAAGATTTGTTGCGCCAATTCTTGAATCAACCCTTGCGTCTGTATAATATAAATTAGTTCCTTCGGATAAATTAGTAGTGCTTTTTCCGCTAAACGCTGTATCAAAACGAGCCGAAGTATAATACAAATTAGAGCCTTCGGTTAAATCACTTGTTGTTTTGTTTCCAAAATCTGTATTAAAAAGACTTGTAGCATAATATAAATTAGAAGTTCCTTGCGAAACATCGTCTGTATCAAGCACTACAATGCCCGTAGCACCATTAACTGAATCAACGGGGGCTGAAGGTAAGGCTTCGTTTTTCCAAAGGCTTGAAGCGGAATCATAGACTAATACTTGATTATCAGCAATTGATGTAATTGTAACATCACCTAATGCCGCTATGTTTGTAGTTCCAATAACTGCACTAACTCTCGCATCGGTGTAGTATAAATTAGAAGAACCTTCCGATAAATTATCTGTATTTGCGCCATTTAATGAAGTTAAAAATCTCGCATCGGTATAATAAAAATTAGATGAACCTTCTGTTAAATTATCAGTAGTCTTTGTTGCTAAATCTGTATTGAA